>Ga0209208_10002117_pt1 | contig 28380 bp, 19 predicted proteins | sample S1TSphfallax_3_FD_187694 | JGI IMG/M metagenome (GOLD analysis project Ga0209208, IMG submission 187694) | Host-associated microbial communities from peat moss isolated from Minnesota, USA - S1T2_Fd - Sphagnum fallax MG (SPAdes) (version 2) | ecosystem: Host-associated > Plants > Peat moss >...
AGAACTTTGCAGAACATTTGTTTTGGTTACCTAAGGTGCTTTTGTGGAGGTTCTCACTGAGATTTTGATATTGAATAAGTATGGAAAATGTGAGACCTGATACTGAGCCTTCTAGCCTGATGGATCAAGTTTCTTATGTGGAGATTTATGACCTGGCTGCAAGTTTAACACACACTAAACCTCCATCATTTCATATTCCATTCTGGGTATTGGAGCTTGCTGGCCACATAACTGTCATGTGGGCCCACTTCATAGTGCAGTAAGCTGATCAGACCCAGGTTTAGGGTTTAGGGTTTACAAACCCTAAACCCTAAACCCTAAAACCTGGGCACATCACACCGAAACCCTAAAACCCTAAACCCTAAACAGTAAATAAATGCATTATTTAAAACTAAAATAAAAAACTAATTGCCACATGTCATAATCCCACAGCTTAGGGTTTAGGGTTTAGGGTTTAGGTTTAAACCCTAAACCTTAAACCCTAAGCTGTAAATAAATGCATTATTTAAAACTAAAATAAAAATCTAATTGCCACATGTCATAATCGTTATGAGTAAAATCGAATGGTCCATATATATTGCAATTATTTAATAATAGAATAAATACCATATTAAAAGCCACGTGTCATAATCCTAGTGCTTGAATCGGACGGGTAGTATTATTAGATGTCATGAAGAATTTTTAAATCAAATATCTAATATGCCACGTGGTCTTTATGCATTGGTGGAAAATAATAACCAAAATAATTGTTGAATACTAGCACCACATACGTATATTCGTATTTTGTCATGAACTGGTATTTGTACGCTGAACAGTTTCCGTCCACCCCATTGTCGCCTGCGACTAAGGACGCCTGCGACTTGTCCAAGGCGACTACACAACTTTTAATTGTAGATGTCGCCTGCGACTAGAAAATAGTCGCAAGGACCAGTCGAAAAAGTCTACTTTCCTTCTAGTGTCCTTGATAGACATATGTCTTGCAAACTAAACAACTACAGACGGGTTTGTTGAGGAATTATGATTTTTCGCTGCTTCTACTTTAGATCTGTTCATTACCCTAACTCATCACATTGACATTCTTTTTGGAGAACGCATTTTCATTTTTCCTTTATTTTGCTTGATATATTATTATTTTTACATTTTATATATGGCTTGTCTAAATGTATTTTGAATTTGCATGAAATTCTATGAATGAATTTGATTTGGATTGATGTTTCCATATGTTAATTTTTTTGTCTTTCCATTGGAATCAAAGCAACACAGAGCCATGGGTTCTTAAGCTTAGCTTTGTATTTGACCTATTCATAGTAGTGACATACGAAATACGAGTATTTTTCGAAGGTGCTCAAAAAGAAGTATTTTCAAGTATTTAAAAAAAAGCATTATAAAAATACAAAGGTTTGAAAATTGGCCTTTGTATTAAGTATTTTTTAAAAAGCCCAAAAAAACGTAAAATACGCGTATGTTTGAATCGAATTGAGAGTATGTCACTACTATGGACCTATTACACTCCTTTATACTTGAAACAAATAATGACTACTTCTACATAAAGCTTGCACCAATTTTTCAAGTGCAATTGTAGACCACTTTGGAAAGCATTTTTATTTTCTTTCATTATTCATCAAGTATTTCAACCAAAAAAGAATGCCCGCTGTTACAGGCATCCTGTTTTTCAAAACACCCCACAACAAAATTTCATTTTTTTCCCTCATAATACTTGTAAACATGGTGAGAAAAATTAATAACTAAAAAATCAATGCGAGTCTTTCCACTAAGTAAAGCCCTTGCCTGAAGGCTTTACCCTGCACATTATTCCCCCAACCAAGAACTTTTTTATGAAGAGCTTTTTTATTTGATACAATTCAATAAGAAACTCATTTTCTCTTTCAATTGTGAAAAACTTGTGTGTTCACAAATTCAACTTATTATTATTTTTCAAACCATATTCAAAATCAAAGCAAGAGAATTATATTGATAATTATAATAACAATAGAAAAAAAATTATGATAATCCAAAAAATCCCATTAATTATGCTGTCACCCTCACAAAAAGAAAAAGTTCCCCTATTTTCATGTACCTCGGTGGTGGCGTGTTCAAATCACATAGACTGCAACAGTCGTAAAGAGCAGCTACTGGTGTAAAGCAGCGTGTGCACAGGACGCAGTTGCAAAGAAAGAGTTGCGGGCTGCTGCACCTGGCTACTAGAGAAAGAACTTGCTGCTACTGCTGCTCCAATTTTGTTATTGTTGTTGTACGGGACTACCTGTTATGGGCAGGAGAACGAAAGGAATGGATGCTCTTTTACGTTTGAAAATTTGATTTTATTAATACAGCAAGGTTTGTGCATTCAGAAGTTCCAGTTGCATAATTTCCTGCATCTGTGACTTTTTGTGTGTATGCGGCTGTGTGACTACATGTTACATGTTCGCTTGTGTTTTGTTTCACCCTGGCTGGCTGTCTAGCTGGCTGTGATTTTCACAATCTTATTTCTTGTTCAGTGACAAAGAGAAAGAGAGAAAGAAGGAGAGAAGGAAACTCCATATTCAATACACATTTTCTTGTTTAGTGCAAGAGAAAAAGAGAGGAAGGAAACTCACCTTTGCCAAATTAAGACGAATTTCCTCTTCGTTTCTTCAGCAATTCTGGTAGCAATTGAGAATGCAATCATTCTTTCTGGAGAGTTAGCCAGGAGAAAGGACCTGCTTCTACTGCTGCTCCAGTTTTGTAAATTTGATGTGTTGTATTTTCAAGTTTGTGTCCTTTCAATGTTTGTGGTTGTGATAATAATGTCACAAATGTTTACGAATGTGCCAATAGTGGTCCAATTGTTACATTTCAAATTCAGAAGTTCCAGTTGCATAATTTGCATAGTTCGGTTTGGTTTTTTGTGCAGCCACCATCCCATTGTTCATGCTACAAAGTTGGAGAGGGAACCATTTTTGCAAACAAAGCAAATCGAAGGGTTCAATCTACCGAGGGAAGGAGACAATTCTCCATTGCAGAAGGCAACGAATGCTTCAAGATCCAAAATCCAAATCCAAAGGTTCAACATTAATCCTCAACACACTATCTACTGAATGTTAAGTATTCTCATCTATCTACAGAATCCAGATCCATAAAATTGAAGAACTTCAACAACAAAAGCAAAACAAAGATCCACAGAAAGAAATGTAACATGCAAATATACATCAGAACTCTGATCTTGCACAAAAAAAGAAAATTACAACCTGCTTACATATCATAATTCTGATCAAGCAACCAAAGAAAGAAATCACAACCTGCAACACATCAGAATATGATGAAAAAATTAGAAATGATCAAGCGAAGTTCTAGGAATTGGGAGAAGAAAGAGGAGGAAGCATCCGTCGTCTTCTTGTTTTGTCGCTGCAGCAGCAGGAGTGAGTCTGCAATGTTGTTGCGCTTCCCCATCGCCGCCATCGCCTCTTCTTCTTCTTCTTCCCCCCTGGGAGGTTTTGCGCCTTTGGATTCCATGACAGTTGGAGGTGGAGTCAAGTTCGACGGTTCGCTTGTGGCCGGGATGGATGAAACGTTCGTTCGGCTGGATGGATGACAGTTCGGGCGGGCGGAGTCAGGGGTTGCTTCATTTACATCCCCAAAAATACACTGGGGCGGAATCAGGGGTTGCTTCACCAAAAGCCTTCATATATAGAAGATATTGAAATTAATTTTGGCTCAATTACCTATGAAAAATTTAATTAAAATTAAAATGAACCATAACTAATTAAACCATGGTCAATTTAAGAACAGTTGGTTTAACCTTAATAAGTTTAGCCATGATAATTAATATAACATATTTAATTTAACCATTACTAATTAAGCCATTGTTAATTTTGCCATAATGAGTTTAACCATGGCTACTATAAACATAACTAAATCAACTATATTTATTTTAAACATATTAGTTATTTTACCTTAATAAATTTAACCATAATTAAAAGACCCATAATTAATTTTAAACTATTGTTAATTTAACCATGTTTGAATTTTCCATAATTATTTTTAACATTTTATTTTAGTCATAATTATTTCATACATGTTTGTTTGAGCCATAATTTATTTTTTGCATAATTGGTTTTGCCATAAAATATTTATTCTTTAGTTGATTTAACCATATTTACTTTATTAATGGTTAATTTAGCCAAATTTATGCACTCATGGTTGGTTAAACCAATTCTAATTTAACCATGGTGAATTTTTCCATAATTATTTTAACCATAATTACTTCATTCATGTTTATTTTAGCCATAATTGATTTATGCATAGTTGGTTTAGCCAGAAAACATGTATTCATTTGTTAGTTTAGCCATAATTATTTCATTCATTTTTATTTTAGCCATAATCAATTTATGCGTATTTGGTTTAGCCATAAAATATTTATTCATTGGTTAAATTTTTCATGTTAATTTTATTCATGGTTAGTTTAAAGCCATTTATAGTTTAGCCATGGTTGGTTTAACCATAAAATATTGATTCATTACTTTGTTTGGCCATATTTATTTTACTCATGGCTAGCAACCATTTCTAATTTAACCATAAAATATTTATTTAGTAGTTAGTTTAGTCATTTTAAATTTATCCATGACTAGTTTAGCCATAAATAATTTATTCATTGGTTAGTTTGGCCATATTTACTTTACTCATGGTTAATTTAGTCATATTTATTTTACTCATGGTTAGTTTTAACCATTTATAGTTTGGCCATGGTTGACTTAGCCATAAAATATTTATTCATTGATTAACTTGGCCATATTTACTATATTCATGGTTAGTTTCACCACATTTATTTTACTCATGGTTAATTTAACCATTTCTAATTTAGCCATGGTTGGTTTTGCCATAATTATTTTACCCAAAATTATTTTAACCATTATATATTTCACCATTATTTATTTATATATGGTTAATTGAACCATGATTAATTTAGTCATGGTTATTTTTCCATAGTTATTTTAAATTTTTTATTGGTTCATTCATTATTAGTTTAATAATCATTATTTTTTACCATAATTATTTTAGTTGTGGTTGGTTTAAGCATTATTTTTTTACCAATCATGAATTTTTCTATAATTAAAGTTTTGTAAGTTAAATTAGGCACCTATTTAACTTATGTAATATAAGTATGTGGCTAAATAGCCTAAATACAAATAGCTTATGTGTAGGTGTATTTAGCTTATAAGTAACCTAATTATATAAGCTAGGGTAGGCCATTTATATACCCATGATAAATCACTAGTTGGTTAACTAATTATTTACCTAAAATACATTAATGAATGTGTAATTAAGTAGTTAACTATTAATTATTACAAATATATTATGATAATATATAATAATTAGGTCAAATTTGTAAGGATTAGTTATAAATTTAGTTGTAATTATTAATCATAACTAAATAACTAGACATTGATTATTATTAAATTTTAATTTAACTTAATTAGCATACATATTTACCTACTTATTTATTTATTTACTTAATTTATGTATCTTATGTAATTATTTAGGAATAATGTTGTGTGAACTAAAAGGCTCTAATGTTCTATCGACATGAAAATGTTTCTCCCTCCCAAAAGTCATACTTTCCAAAAGATGAACAATATAAATAGATGCATGCACCATAAGCATTTAAGACATAAGAAATATTTTCAAAAAGAAGGCCACTTGGGATGAGCTAATTGAAAATGTTCAACCTTATAGGCCAAATTCAAAATAAAAATAAAAATTTCTTACCTAGCCTAGTAAAAGTCATAGCTTAGGTTGCTTACCCTAAGGTTAACTTACTTTAAGATTTTATACTTAGTCATTAATTATAGGCTCTTAAACCTAGGCCTAGGAACTTAGGTTGTATGTTCTTAAACATAGATGCCTTAGGAGTAGGTATTTAATTTTAGGGTTAACATATGTTGTTTAGGTTCTATCCACATGGCATAACCTAATGGCCAATATTCAAATGTCACATGGCATAACCCAGGTGGCTAATGTTTAAATGCCATGTGGCATAACTTAGGTGGCCAATGTTTAAATGTCATGTGGCTTAACTTGGGTGGCCATTAACCCTAGTCAAAATGGTGTTTGACTAGTCAAAAAATCACTTGATTGTTGTATTAACTAGTCAAAAATACTAGTCAAAAGTACTACTTGAAATCATTAATCCAAAATGCCAACCTAGGCTTGGTCAAAAAGTACATGACCCAGTCACAATGGACAAGTTCAAAAAGACTTGTCCAAAATGACTAAGAGGTTTTTTTTATGCTTGTGCAAAATGGGTATTTTTGACCAATATTTCTAGTCAAAAAAACTAAAAATTCTAGTAGTGTGTATTGTGTGAAGTTTTTCCATCATCACATCTCATGTAACAACATCAATGTAGTAATAAGAGAAGGAGGACAATGCACAAGTGTAGTAGCAAGAGGAGTAGGGGGAAGGTGATGTTGAACCAACAACATCACCATCACGCTTACAACAACAACAACCACCTCCATCACTTTGGGAGGGCAATTTTTTTTCCTTTGAAATTCCATTGTAATGTTAAATAACATTATTTATTCTTCATTTGCTAGTGATTTTCTTCTTCTTCTTCTTATGTTGCTTCATTTTTCCTTCTTCTTATTGTTCTACTATTGTTTATGTTGACATCTTCTATTTATTTTTGTTGTTACTCTTCTTTTTATTTTTTTGCTAGGGTTTCTTTTGTTTTAAAATTTCATCTTTTTGTGCAGGGTCATGTTTAGGGAAGAGATTGAAGTTGTTATGCCCAATCCAAAGGTTGTTACGCCCAATCTAAAGGTGGTTACACTTAATTTAAAGGTTGTTACACCCAATTTAAAACTTGTTATGCCCAATCCAAAGGTTGAAGGTATGGAAGAGGAAATTGGAGGAGAACTTTCTCGCCCTTTGGAGGATCTTGTTACATGTGAAAATTGGCATGTCCATAGACAGAATAAAGTTTATGTTTTTAATATGCCTTTGATCTTGTAGGAAATGAAAAAAAAAATGTAAAGAGATTTCATTACATAACAAATAAAACCCCACCTTCCTTCTTTCACATATGTTAGAAAAGGAAGGAAGGGCTTTTTTTTTGTCAACTTGGTTTTTATAATACATGTGTATGGTTGTTGTTTTGGATACAAATTCTTTTGACGTGCTTATGTTAAACATCTTTTCACATGCCCATCCTTCCTTCTCACACATATGTGAAAGAAGGAAAAATGGGTTTTTTGTTGTCAAATCATTTTTCTTGCAATATTCATGTATGATTTTAGGGTTGGATTAGGATTTTCTTCACATATAATACCTACTTTGAGTTAATTTTAAATGTTTCTGGTGTTTTGTTCATTTTTAGATGCATTTGCATTGGAGGCCTTGATTGTACAACAAGGGGATGGTGAAAAGCCTAAGGTCCAAGAAGTTTCTATGGATGTTATTGACCAAAATGTTGTTGTCCAAGCCACCCTAGTTCCTGGTGTAAATGATGCACTTTGCCCATAGCGTGGTTAATAGGTGTTGAATGGGTGAAGGACAATTCCAAGTGGTGTTGCAAGGTCAAAGATTGTGCAAAGAAATACAACACAAAATGGCTCTTAACTACACACTTGAAAAAAATGCATATTCTTGCAACAAAGAAAAGGTTTCTTTCAATGCACCTTGAAATCCCAAATGACAAAACCATGTTGCCATGAATGTGAAGGTTTTTAATGACCCAATAACAATCTTGCGAAAAAATCATAACTCGTATAAAATTCACTAATATAGCAAAGTGGGATCAGTTGTAGAAGATTACGAAAGACCTGGGGGAGGCTTGAAACCTTTTTTGGTGAAGGTCGCTTAGGAGCATTAGATGCAAATCCTCAAGATTCTAGTTGAGGGCTATGGTAGTATCCCTTGCAATGCCTTCTCCCCTTTGGAAAAGGATGAAGACCTCGATGATGCCATTACTCCACTTAAAGCCACCTATGCCAAGAAGGTGAAGGTGGCTTAGGATCCTATGTTGTGGGAATGAGAGTCTAACAAAACTATTCGTGCCTAGGAGATGTAGGTGGTATTGGATTTCCATGCATCAAAAATGGTGCATGGATAGTAAGCAATAAAAAAAAATCCTCATCATTTATTTTAAATTCAAAATTTATAGTACATTTGAATTTAATTCTAATTTAATTTATTGATTTAATTTAGGTTATGTGGATTCACCAAGGATGAATTTGTGGTGGACACAATTTGAGTGGCACTTATGCATTGTCACCTTTTCACACATCGACATCTTGCTAAGGTCGAGGAGACAACACAAAAATATTGTTGGGATCATGAAATAAATGATGATGGTGCCTAGGGTAGACTACTTCACATGTAACATCTTTTGTTTTCTTCTATTTTGAACATTTTGGACATGATTGAAGGGCAAATTTCCCTACAAATTTTGTATACATACAAGATATTTGATAATGTACATTTTTTTTTACACTTGTGTATCATAATTAAACCTCCATAAAGCATAAACCATTGGGCATATGAACTCAATTTTTAAAAAATACCCAACCTTTCATTCGCACGTTACCCATGTAATGGTCACAAAATTCAAGATTGAAATTGTAATTTCCTCAACAATACATGCATATGGTTGAACATAACATAAATTGTGGTGTTCCATTTAGTATGCAACATTTGCATATTGGGTGACCAAAATCCTCAACTATTTCCCGAAGGGTACAATACTTACACACATGATACATAAAACCCCTAAATTATTTCTCATAATGTATAGTACCCCCACATGGGTCCTCAAATGCAAACTAGTTTTTTTTTTTGGCACAATACTCACATAACATTCACAAAGACCAACATTTTTACTTTGGTTTTTGCAATACCTGCATGTGGGCAACTAAAATCTTTAATTGTAACCATTATATTTCAATTAAAATCAACTTTATTAAATCCCATTTGTTTCAAATCAATTATTTTAAATTTAAACATATATAATTTTCTTAAATAATTTTAATTAGATTAAATCTTAATCATAAATTTTATTTTAATTATAATTCAAATTTAATTATAATTCTATTTGTAAATCAATCCAATTACTTTCATTCTAATCCAGTTCAATTATAAATAAATTTCAATTAACCTATATTTCATCTATTCCATTATGGATACTCAATCCAATTATAATTTTCATTACAATTAAATCCAAATATATTTCAGTTAAATAATTTGATTCCAATTCAACCTTCTTATCTAATTATATTCATTTTGTCACAAACACAAAAATAACCAAGATTATAAGATTTTTTACCCAAAATGAGAACAAAGGCGAGCCTAATTCCAAATTCAAATCATGAAACAAGAAAAATAAGAAGAAGAACACTCCATTTTCAAAATAAGAATTCAACAAGTTTTTATTGCAAAAAATAAATAGAACAACGTTATGACAAGAAAATGGACCCAAAATTGGTGTTAAATAAACTAAAGGTAATGGGGAATTATATCATTATTTATACCCCTTAAGCACTTAGTTAAAGGAAGTTTTTTAAGAAGCTTCCAATGTACATGTGGCCAATGTTCTCCCATGTACTCCAATGGCATTAATGTGTGAACTAAAAGTGAACTAAGATTCAACTAAAAGTGAACTAAAATTCAACTAATAGTGAACTTAGATTTAACTAAAACTAACTTAAGATTTAATTAAGAGTGAACTAAGGGTTAACTAGAAATGAACTAAAAGTGAACTACAAGTTAATTATAAATGAACTAAAAGTGAACTAAAAATGAACTAAAAGTGAACGAAGACTTAATTAAAAATGAACTAAAACTTAACTAAGAATGAAAGGTAGATGCAAGTTATAGTGATTCATTTTTTGCATCCTTGTGGACTTTCTACACTAGAATGTACTCTATTAAAATGTTACAAACACGTTATAAAATCACCAATTTGATAAAAATATTTATGGATTAAGATTGCCAACTTGAATAATAATATTTATTAAAGCATGAAATTCAATAAATATACACCAATCATATAGTAATGGACTTTTAAAGTGGACATATGGATTATAACTTAGTTCTGCATCAACATTCAAATGCATTTTTTGTTATAATTCACTTCAATATTTTTTATAGGGACTCAATATATGATACATGATGGAAAACAAATATGAAATGAAAAAATTACAACAAAAACTTTAACCAACAACTAATTATGGACTTTTGAATGACTAAATTTAGGCTTTATTTTCAAAAGTCCCAATCTTAGTCAATTTTAGGTGGATTGATATTTTTTTTCCCCTAACATGTATAATAAATAGTTTTCTAAATGGGCAACCTTTCGTATGGAATTTATTAATTGATTAATCACCAAATAAGGCCCACTCAACATTGGTTTTTAACATTTTTTTTCGCCTTTTTGAGTTGAATGTTCCAATTGTTTGATATAACAATTATAAGGAATGAGTTGGCATGGTCTAAAAGTGCAACCCCTACTAGGGTGCATTCCTTTATGACCTCTTGCATGGTGTTTTGCTAATGAACAATTTTTTTATGCAAAGAAGTAGTTGAACTAACTATCTGAATGCCAAGGTTACCATGACATTTGTGCATCCGTCACAACACAACAGACGCATCTAGATGCAAACGCACCCCTATGTCACATCAGTATAGGATTAACCTATGTCAACATAAGGTCAACCTAGGTCAAAAGGACTCTTGGGCTGCCCAAGGCAAGTTATGGGCGACCAAAATTAAGCCTATTTTGGTCGCAATAAAGTTTGTGACAATTGAATATTTTTGGTTGCCAAATGAATTTTTTTGATGTGCATGTTTTTGGATTTGAGTCATCCGATTGATAGTGGAACGATCTCCACTATTAATTAGCAACATAATTTGATTTGGCGATGGAATTCAATGTGCCTAGTAATAAAATGTAGACCTTGCATGTCAATACTCACTTTCTCTTTTGAGGTTTGTGGGCTTCATGTTGTTTAACACCAACCACTACCATATACCTCGAGAGGAAGGGGTGAAACCTTTATGGGTGTTTGATTTTCAAATCGTCATGTTGCGTTCACAATTGGTGTTAAATTTCAATTGATGGTCATTACATATGTAATGCATTGGCTAAAGACATTGAAACCATTAGAGTCGACAACATTGTACAAATTTGTATAAGCAATGTTTCAAACATGAAAAGTGTGGTTGACCTTTTGATCCATCATTTTCCAAATCTTTATTTTCAAGGTTGTGTTGTTCATTGTTTAAACTTGCTATTAGAAGATTGGGGAAAAGCAACATGGGTAAAACGAATTGTGAAAAAAGCGAAAAACTATTTTTTTTTCATATATGACAACACCATGCCCCACTAGCAATCATTCATCGCTATAAAACCAACTTAATGTTGATAAAGCCCTTGAAAACACAGTTTGCAACTTTTTTTTTAATGGTTGAAAGGTTGTTCAAGCTTAGACTTACCATTTAGCAAATTGTTGCTGATCTTAATTGGACGACTTTTGTTAACTCATTATGTGGCAGTCATCATTAAAGTTGTTCGCCAAGGCAAGAGTTGTTCAAACTAACATAAGGAGGGATGAGTTTTGGCATACTTGTGCCAACTTTGTACACATGGTGGAACTAGTCTTAATGTCATTTAGGTTATTAATGGCAAACAACTTTACATGGGGAGGGCGTGGCTTATCATGAAAAAATTGGAACAACATGTTTTATCATTACAAGATCCATCGTTAAAATTGCTATCAAACCTTACATATGTGATTGAGAATCAATTTTACTAGAGGTGGAGGATGTTAACAACCAATTTACATTATGCAGGGGCCTTTTTCAATACATACTTGTTGGATGAAGCTTGCCTACATGATGATGCAAATGCAAAGGAGGCCTTAAACCAAGTTTTGTGAAAAACAACTAATAACCTGACCACCTATGCTTTTGTTTTAAAATATTTTGTAGTTTTTGTCAAAAGTCAAGGTCCATTTTCTAACACCCCCCATGAAGGACCTAGATTTGTTCCCACATGAGTGTTGGGTTTTGATTGGAGTTAATGAACGCACATTTGCACCCATCACCCGTCACATTAGTTCAAACACACCATTAGTTTGAAGCATCATTTCAAAATTTAATGCACAACATACATTAATAAACATTTTAAACATACAAATGGACCCACTTCTTAATCATGCCAATATTGTAGTTGATGACATTGGGGATATTACATTGGAGCCAAGTGTGGGCTTGCATATGGTCATTAACACAAATGCACCCCAAGTTGCAAATCTAACCCTCAAGTCCTAAAGCTACAAGACTTAAAACAACAAAAGGTGATTAAAATTCTGACCATTCACTAATCAACTAGTACCTATGGCATCCAAAGCCCTTGATACCTGAAGTTGATGTGGGGTCAAGACTAGTCATTATTATAGCTTCCATGAACCATTTTTGACCACCTATTGAAGGTTCATTCGCATGTTAATTTATTCAAAGGAAAAGGCCCATTGTTCAAATAATAATTACTTTTGTAGGTGAACATAATTATGAATGACCATGTACTTATGGTGGCATTTTTGATACTAAGGGATGGTGCCCCACTAAATATTTGTGACAAAACATTCAAAGCAAAATATCATCACAACCTTGCGTGGGATAGACACTTCAAAAGCAGAGTTAGGACGCAACAATGATGATGATGATAATGACATGACATTCATGATGAAACAATTGAAGCCCCAAATTGTGAGCCTCAACCCTAACATCAAAATCCTACCATTAGTCATCCTTCTAGGTCACAAATCACAAGGGCTTCACAATCATAAACATTTGGCATTTTGCAATACTTACACATAGGTTGAACTTTATATGCAAATCCACATGGTGATGGTGGCATAAACATATCTTTTTCCAACTATATATGTTTTTGGTAATAAAATTGTAACCATTTGGTTTAATAGGACCCTATTTGGAAATTAGTGTATTTTGTATAAAAAATTTTCATTTCCATAATTCAAATTCCAAACTTTTAATTCCAAAGGCGCTTTGACTGATTGTGAGGCATCTTTATGTCCCTCTACTTTCGGTTCTATGAGGTGACTATATTTGAAAATACATATGCTACTAGTGAAAAAAAAATGCAAGTGTATTTCTAGATGTTAAATTGTGTTTGTAGTTGAAACCAAATAGTTTGCTTCCTATGCATCAATTACAATTTAAAATTGATAGATACATTTTCCAAGCTCAAACATTCCAAATCCTAAAATTTTATGTTAAATTTTCATTCATTTAAACCAACTTTTCAGGGTTCAACACCATATTCAACTTGACTAGAGACCACAAGTCACTTAAAATATTATTCCTACCACATACATTATCCAAATCTAGTTTGCTTTAACTTTAAAAAAATAATAACTACAAGGTGCACTTCCCTACCAAATCCTAAGCTTTGTAGTTAAACTAGTAATAAGTTACGCTACCAAACCCGAGAAGGTTTTATGAAGGTAGGAAGTTCAACTTGGTTGCAAACCACCAGTCACATATGTGTTATTCAAATCTGGCTTGTTGTAGCTCATTAGAAAGCTAACTACAAGGCGCACCTTCCTATCAAATTTTAAACTTTGCAGCTAAATTAATAATCAGTTATGTTGCCAAACCCGAAAGGATTTGTAAATTTTTTTCTAAGATTTCAAGCTCCCTACATTACCCCCACTCACTTCCATTCTTTCAAAACTACTCCAAACATCCAATCTATTTTTTTTCTTTCTACCATCTACTAAGATTAATCATTCTTCTTCTACCAAAAAAGGTCGTGGGAATGAGTCTTTTCAAGATTCGAGTCCAAAATTATCTCCAAAAAAAAAACCCTAAATGATCAAAATTCGTCTTTTTAAAGAGAAGGAAAGGGGTTAAGGAAGATCCCAACTTGGTGGCAATGGAAGATTCCAATGTTTGGTGGCCAATGGAAGGAGAAGGAAAAGGTTCAAATGCTTGGTGGCCATTAGAAAGAGAAGGAGAAGGTTACAATGTTTGGTGGCCAATGGAAAGAGAAGGAGAAGCACCTTTTCACCTCTTCTCACCACCCCCCCAACAAATTTTATTAAAACCTTCATTTTTTCTTTTCATCTTAAGGTTTTACTCACCATGGTTCTAAGCCATTACACTAGTAGAAATCAGCCAAAATGTAACCACTCCATTTACGACTACATGCGACTTATAGTTGTTTGCGACTAGATTTGAGAATATTTGCAACTATAAGACCAAATTTCAACTATTTTGGTCATTATCGCAACTATGATGCAACTATTAAAAATTTCATCCTATTGGTTGGTTTGATTTTACATTTATTTTCATCCATTAATAGGTTGATATGTCTCATTAGTTGCAATAGTCACCAAATTAGTTTCATCCTAAAGGTATTCTACAATGACATAGGGGTGTATTTTAATGTATGTACTAAAATTATATATATATAATATGCATATGTATGTATATTGTTCATATAATGAATCTCAAAATTAATATTTGAATTTCAAATTTTTGATTTGAATATGATATTTTCAATTTAAATTCAAAAAGGTTTTTTGATCTAAAAATTGATATTTGAATTCTAAATTAATATTTCCGAATCCAAAAATTAGTATTTCTGAATCCAAAAATTAGTATTTCAATTTAGAAAATTATTAATTGATTATAAAAATGGACATTTTAATTTCAAATATTTTTATATGAATATGAAAATTTATATTTCAACTCTCAAAAATCTGCATTTAAATTTGAAATAATCATTTGATTTGAACTTGAAATTTCAATTCCAAATTATTATTTTGGATTCTCAAAATTAATACTTCTAGTTTGAAAATTATTAATTGGGTCTAAAAATGAACATTTCAATTTTGAATATTGTTATTTGAATCTGAAAATTGACATTTCAATTCTAGAAATTGTTATTTAAATTCAAAAAACTTATTTGATCTAAAAATTAATATTTGAATTTAAATTATTATTTTTTCGAATCTAAAAACTAGTATTTCAATTCAAAAAAAATTATTGAATCTAAAAATCGACATTTTGATTTTAAATATTTTTATTTGAACTTGAAATTTGATATTTCAATTCTGAAGTTTTGAATTAAAATTTTAAGAAATTATTTGACTTGAAAGTTGAAATTTGAATTCCAAATTATTATTTTGGATTCTCGAAATTAATATTACAAGTCAAAAAAATTATTAATTGAGTCTTAAAATGGACATTTTAGTTTTGCATATATTATTTGAATATGAAATTTGACATTTCAATTATGAAAGTTGTTATTTAACTTTAAAAAACTTATTTGATCTAAAATTTGATATTTGAATTCTGCAATTACTGTTTTGGAATCTTAAATTTATATTTTAATTCAAAAAATTATTGATTGAGTTTTAAGGGTTTTTTCTACTAATGTTATCCCTATAAATCATTTTTATGAATAATTATAAATGAATATTTTTATTAAATTTAAGTTACACTAAATAATTATTGTTATAACATAAATTTGTATATTGTCTAATTTTTATTTTTATATTAAAAGAAATTAATTAATGTAATTGATGTGACATTACTTTAAAATCATTGCAATTACTTCAGATAAGAATTAATTATTATGTGCATCTAATTGAACATAATTATTCACACTCTGTAATTTATAATTTCAAACCTGAATTAAAAATTTGGAAAAATTATAGTGTAGTAAAAATAATTATTTTACTGATTTTAATTTCACGAATTATTATATAATAATGATATTACTTAAAGTTTTGTGATTCATCATCAATGATAAATATTTTATAGTAATTTTATAGTAATTATGAAAATTAATGTTATGTTTAAAAATTTATTGTATTTATAGTTAATAATTACCAAGAGAGAAAAATTACTTGACCTATAATAATTCTTACAAAAATAAATGTAATTATAGAATAAGTAATGTAATTAGTTGAATAATAAATTTTAAAAAATTCGTGCAAGAATTTACTTTATAATGACAATTGTTAATTCATAACTTATAATTTTAACAAAAATATTTAAAGATTTTAATCTTTAAATTATAGTCATTAAATTAATTTTACATTAATTATATTATATATAATTCAATCAGATTTTTAAAAATAATAAGATATTTTAAAATATTTTAGCTATTTAATTATTTATGAGTTATGTATTAATGCATTGTGAATAACTAGATAGTTAGTTTGTTAAATATTTTAAAAAATTGCTTAATTAAGTAATTGATAATGAATATTTAATATTTATAGTGTATACTTTATAATTTAAATATATGTAAATTTAATCATTATTAATTAAATGATTATCTAATTATCTAGTATTTGAATTGTTTATAATTCTAAAAACTAAGAAAATAAGGCATGAAGAAAGTTTTGAAATTACAACTTAGTTTGTGAAAAAGTTGCAACTTCAAAACTTATCCCATATTGTTTATTTTTCATTCACAATTTGAACACTATATAAACAAAAGGGTGTGGTCATCCAATTCCACATTAAAAAATTTGTGCACATGAGATGAGCCTATCAAAAGGTTCGACCCAAAACAAAAAAACAAATTATGCACATTTAAAAAGTACTTACCTTCCCAACCTATTTATCTACCTAGCTAGGTAGGTACCTAGTTTGACCTACCCACTTAGGTTGAGCTATGTACCTACCTACCTAAATACCTACCTATATGAATAAGTATTTAACCTAGGAAAATAGAACCTATCTACCTATTTTTTTTACCTAAGTAGGTAGGTTGGTATGTAACCTAGGTTTGTAGGCACCTATTTATGTACCTACCTAGGTACCTACTAATTTAATATTTTTATTTTTATTAAAAAATTTAATGCCACGTGGCATACTCACATTGGGCCACGTGTCATAATATAATATCATCAAAGTATTTGAATTGAATGTCCTAAATTATTTCATAATAATAATAATAATAATAATCAAATATTAAGATATGTGGCAGCACATCATTTGCTCTCAATTGTGACCAAAATAGTTACATCTTAGTTGCATGTGACAATACGTATATAATGAAGTCAAAGGATGAAATGTATTTGTTGACTTTTTTTCCATACAATACCCTTTGTCATTTGCGACTAATTTATCACATGCAAGTTGTCTTTGGCGACTAAAGGGATTTTAGTTGCAAAATGTCTCTTGCGACTAAAATTTAGTCGCAAAGACTAGTCGAAAATACATGTTTTTCTTCTAATGTTACTTACGCATTTCCTTCCTTTTCCTTGACCTATAAATTACAACCGTGCATCTCGATGCAATAAGTCTTTCACACATTCATTGTTGATTTGATTGAAGATTGAAGATTTATTTCCCTTTCCATGAAATTATGGCGTTTATATCTTCACGTCTTACAAGCCTCAAATTACACAAGTGAATGAAGAACCGACTCTAGAATCATCTTTAGATTTGATGTTGATGCAACATCTTCGTGATGTTGATGCAACATCCTCGTGATGAAGACCCCGAACTTCGAGAGGTGCGCGCATGTCTTGAAGTTGATCCCCTGCAAGCTTGGTATTATCGCATTTATGCGAATTTTCGCACCCTGATAATTTTGTTATAAGTCGATCTTGTTTCTAGTGATGAACCTGAAACCATTTATGAAGGTTGTTACAAGATTGAAGACACTTCTATCTTTACATGGTCTTCAATTTTTGGCATTGGACATTATCGTTGGTTGCACGGTTTGATTTGTTGACTGCTTAATAATAACAAGGCGAACCACCTAGTTTACACCATTTGACGATTCCTAGATTTCCTGCAGTTATGAACTATCATTGTGGCATAGCCTAGGATTCAACATGTAATTACAGCTCCTCATTGAGCTTATCCATAATCTAAATAAATGTTTGATTCATTACGAAACTCATGTTGCCATTGCCACCCTATCCCCCTATTTATTTAATTATTAAATTGTTTTGAATTAATCTTACGCTTATATGGCTTGAAGATTGTTCTATCTCTATTGGACCTTTCATTAACACTTCCTCATTGGCTTCATGAATCTCAAACATCCTTGCTACTCACTAAATACTAAAACAAGACCAATGTTTTGTTACACACCATGAATTTTGGTGTTTGCTTCTATCCCCAACCATTTAGAGATTTCTCACCCCTAATTACGCCACTGAGGTTCTGAAACTATGGTTTACCAATAGTTTGTTGAAGAAAAGAACTAACCCAACACCTTATTCAACAATATCGTAATCCAAAAAGAAAACCAACTCCCCCACACAACCATGCACATTCATCACCCCCTATTTTAACATGAAGTTGCTAAAAACCCCTAATAATTTTACCACATTCGAATATCCTTAATGCAGCTTTTAAAAAACTAAGACTACCGAACATGGCTATGTTGGTATGGTTCACAACGATCTACCTTTATATCATTGTAATTATATGTTTTCCATTCATTAAAATCACATTGCCATCAATGAGGTTCAATATTAAAAAAATATGGGCCATAATGAATCATCCAATTCATTTTTCAATTATAAAATTTTACATATGAATGTAATTAACTAGGTTTACATTGATTGTAACAATCTTTTAGGGGAAACAACTTAATTGCCCATGTTGCTGCATAATCAATTTTGTACAATATGGAGGATACTTTATAATGTACATATGTTACATCTAGTGGCAAATTCCACCCCACCTTACTACTATGATCTATTACTTCCTTTACTACTACTTTCCCCAATATTATTACCACTTTGTCAACTAACATGATTTATTAACCTAATGGGTTCCCCATTCAAAATTGTGTCCAACTAAGAAGATTATTTATTTCATTCATCATTGTGATTGTGTGAAGAAATATTGTAATTAATAATGCAAAGGCAACATCATTTTTCAAACAAGGCTTTTTGTTAGTCTTCTCTAATGTCAAGTTGGTTTGGTTTTCACATTAAAGATCGCTTATGGTGAACCCTTGCTCGATATCCTCCCTCATCATATTGTACCAAACATGCTTTGGATTTAGATCATATTCAAACTTGTTGGTTCTTAGGTTATACCACCCCCAAAACATTTGATAAAACCAACAACGTTGTGTATTGGTCGCAACGGGTACAATAATTCACATGTTTTCTGAATTATGGATTCATCATATTACCATTCTTTGTATTGGTTCCCCCATGTAATAATAGACATCCCAACATTCCAAAGATCCAAATTTCATGTCTATGCCCCCTATTTGTGGCCTATTGGGTGTGTTAAACCTATTTTACTCCCAATGTTGTGGCATGGCCATTCAAAGATTGAATTGTTTATATATGTGCTAATGAAATGGGGCCCTACATTGTGAACATCTCCTCCTTGCCACCATCAAAATGAATAGGCATTGTGGATGGTAAATGTGTTGGCAAGTGCTTAAAATCCATGCACCTTTTAGCTAAATGGGGAGCAACAAATAAGGCATAATTCCCCATTTTGCATGAAGCATTAAGATGTGGGCCACAAGAGTTCCCCTATTTTTTCGAACATAGTGGTGAAATATTCCCAATTGAGCTCAAGATGTGTTGCCCAATCTATGCTTGAGTTCTCTTGCATCTTTGGTAAATTTTCAGGAAACATCTCAAATATCCTATGCCATGATGTTCGTGTCTTTCTAAAGTTGCGGTCATGGTGTGATTGGAACCTCCCATTTTCATGGTATTTTTCTTGCATTCTTGTGAGCTTTGCTTCTATTTGTGTAGTTCAAAATGTTGCCAAAATCCATGCAAAATGTATGTGGTTTGAATTTTGTTTAATCACCCCCACAAATGCTTCAACATCTTTTTGATATTTTTCATGTCAATCAACATTTGATTGTAACGTTCAAGGTCTTCCATGAAATTTAGACATTCCTTTTTTGCTTTAATGGCTTTTGTGAGTGCTTCTTGAAGTGCTTATTGTTGAATAACAACACCTTGTTCTAGCCCAAGATGCTTTGTATGGCATGTATCTAATTCTTTTGATAGTTCATTACACTTCGATGTCACTGTTCGAAGTTCCATCTACATTACACCCATTTCCCTTCACATCACCTCCAAAACATGTTCTGCAATGTCAACATGTCTTATGGAAGACAATATGTCAACATCTTGTGCACCCTACCCTTAACCATCTATTATGTCAAATGGCATATAAGATGCCATTTCAAACACAAAATCCAACTATTATGCATCTATGGGGTTGTCCATGTTTATTAGTGATTGAAAGGTACTTTGTTCTTAAGGGCGTTAAACAATTTGGCCACTCATCACAAGATCTAGATCTTGAGTACAAGAGGTGTTTGATGTTGTTGATTTAAGAATACCTGGTATTAGTGGTACTGATTGAAAAGAGAAACGGGGAATGACATGGGCAATTAGAAGGAACTTGAGGTCATCTTGTAAGATTTATAGGAACTATTATAAGAGTCAAGTGAGTTTTTGGAAAAGTCAACGGATTTGCCACCATAATTGTATCTTGTGGGTATGGAGGCACATTGTCAACTCAGTTGCTTGGAATGGTCCTCCAATTGACTTGAACTCCAAGCACCACTTGTGTATAAATCAATCATGTCACACTCAAAGGCACTTGGTTTTTTTTTAAAAATTGGTTTTTCATCATGGCCATATGCACCTCTAACATGCATGCCTTCATATGTTCATCCAAACAACTTGTATATTAAGTGTAATTATTTTTCCTATGGGTTTCATGCTTAGAAAGTGACCACTTCTTGTCAATGTGGCACCATTGTAGATATTGTGAACATAATGTGTATGACCAAGGTTGGGGAAGGTTTTGTGATCCAACATCTACTACGATAGTTGGGTCTTCAAGTGTTTTGAACTTGCTCATGCTATCTTCCTTTCAAACCATGGCCCTTGATCACCATTTTCCTTCAATCCATGTCGACCGTCATCATACCTACCATCCATTAATAAATAGGTAATTTAAACATTAATTAGGGTTAAAGATAAATTAAGGTTAAGGGTTAGGTAAATTAAAAGTTAAGTTTTAAAAAATGTAGAATGAATTGGTTTGGGGGTCCTCCAGGAGGTTTAGCCTTGAAATCCAACAAACAATTATTTTCACAATTTGTGTCATGAATTTAGAAGCCTTCCAAAGGACTCCCATTTTCTTCCAAGTGGATGGCATTGATTGCTTAGAGCAAACAAAGTCTTCACATGTAGGGAAGAAAATACATGAAATGACAAAAATGTGGGTCTTATAGTGGACTCACAAATGCTTAAAGCCCCAAGATTGGGCCCATGCCTGTTTCAGTTGCTTTTGGTCACCATGGAATGCACAATGTAGAACTTGGGCCTAGTCCAATGGCCTAGATTCCTTGGCAATTGAAATTTCTAGTCGTCATCTAACAACCTATAGGCATCATGGACTCAAAGTTGTTGGATGGCTACCAAAAAACAGTTCAGTCGCCATTGAATGATTGGGTCAATGGGTGACCGAAGGTAACCAAAATAGGTTTAATCACCATTAGGCACATGGTGACCAAAATTTTGGTCACCAATTAAATAGTCTTTAGTTGGTGATCAAAAAATTTCGATTGCTTTTAAACATGAGGAATGGTGATCGAATTTTTTCGATCAATAATTATCCACACAACTTGATGGCGGCCAAATAATACCAATCGCCATTTGATGGTGTATGACAACTATGTTTGGTTGGTACATGGGAACGTTGTCGGATGGTGATTGAATTTTTTCAATCACTGAATTCTTTGGGTGCCCTTAGTTTTGGGGGTACTTTTAATTTGACCTATATAAGGAGCTTCGGATTTTCATTTTTCCTCCCGTTTTTTTCAACTTGTATGATTTTAGTTGTTTTGAACAATTAGTGTGCAACATTTTAAGGAAAGGGGGGGGACTCCATGCATTTTTTTTGGTTAGTTTTGTGATTTTAGTTTTTTTTACAAAACAAAATATGTCAAGTAATCAAGTTGAAGGAGAGATAATCTAACAAGCTTGCAAAAGGGACAACCACACCATTGTGACTTGGGACTATGAGGGGCCACATGTGATATATTTCCAAGGCTAAGAAAAAGGTTATTATGATGTGGATAGTTTTTGACTGCCGGAAGATTTAAATTGTACAAGGACATACCATTGACATTACGTGTCAAAACTGAGAATGTAATGGATAGAGAATGTGTGTTCATAGCTCAGGATCACAATGGCACAAAGTGTCAAATTTCTTCCATGTGCATTCAAAGGAGTCTATGGTTTGGATGTCTCCAATTTGCCTAATGATTTGTTGTAGGGGGACATCCCAATAGAGGTCCATGTTTACAACAAAGTTGATTGTTTTGATACAATATGGCATTTGTTAAATTTCAGTTGAATTCATAAATTAAATAAAGAACAAATGTTTTTGCCATTTGAAGATTTATCTAGAAACTATTGGAAATACCATTTTGATAATGTATTATCAGGGTTTCATCTTTTGATAAATATTGGAAGTGATTTGGTTTGAGTAAATTAAAAAATATTTTGTTTTGTAATTATTATTTTTTTATTACAATAATGATAACTCCTTTTTTTTAGCACTAACTAAAAATGTGTTACAAAATTGCGTCAAATTTCATTCCCAATGAAGAAGGATTGTTTTCCATTTTTCCATTTGTTCTTAACATGTTCCATTCAAGTTCCCAGTGGGTTCCCATCAGTATGCCCATTTTTGGCCTTGCCTACCAAAGCAAGGATATTGTGTTCAGATTCAATTTAAGGTATAATAACTTAATGGATTTTGGCCCCTAGGTAATAGGTCTATTTTTATATGAGGATTTTTGAAAGATGATATTTTGGCTTGTGTTGAAACTTGAGATTAAGTATGGAGTTATAATATTTTGAAGGATTTTGGTTTCTTTTAAAAGATTTTTTGAAGATTATATTTTTACATAGTGAAATATTTGAATTTCCATAATTTTTCTTTTGCCTTAAGATACTTTTTAATGTAAGTGGCAAGACCAAATTATGACATACCCCTTGTTTTATGAGGGGATCACTTAAGATATTGATGGAAAAGGTTTTAGTCACCATCAAGGTGGGAAAGTGAAGAAGGGAAAAAAATGGAGGGAGGGGGGGAGGGGAAAGACATTGTGGCGATCGAAAGGTTTCCGTCGCCATAGTTGTGTGGTCACTAAAAATCCTTTTGGTTGCCACTAGTTTTTTGGTCACCACAGTTATGTAGTGACTGAATTTGGTCACCATTCGACAACACCTACTAAATTTGATTGTCATTGGATAGTGGCTATGAATTTTGGTTTTCACACATGGATATGTTAGTATTTTTGGTTGTCACAAATTGATATGCTAGCATTTTTGGTCGCCATCTAGGAATCGTTAGATGGCAACTAAATTTGTTTTAACCATCCAATGGTGACCAATTTTGGAACAAGTTTTTGAAAATATATGACTTTTAAAATGCAACTCTTGATTCATTTTTGAACACCTCTATTTTCATTTGGGTTTTGTGTCTTTGGTTGCCCCATTACAACCATTGCATGGAACCCTTTATGAATTGAAATGATCAAGTCCTTGGTGAAGGGCAATTTTTTTTGCATTTTGTGAAAATTTTGGAACACATTAAACCTTGACTTTTTGAGACTTTAATTGTTTTTAACAAGTAGTGTTTGAAAAGACATTGGGTTTTTTATCGTCCAAGATTTCAATGATGTTGTCAAGCGAACAATCAAATAAACAACCATTGGGTAGACAACCGTCGAGCATGCTATTTGACCAAAACCTCCGAAACAACTTATCCCACACATCGAAAGATTCAATTGCATCCCAAACATGATTGAGTTGGCAAGGAAGACATTGAAAATGGATGACAAGCGAAAAACATGTAAGCAACAATCAATGGAAACCTTGGCATGCCCATGCAAACATCCAAGTGTCATCAAATCCCTTGCCATCCACAAAAAGACCATGGAAGTATACACATTGTGGTGGAATGGGGGAACGTTTCCAAAAATGTTCAATTACAACATGAAGTACTTCCCCCATTATGGATAATGATATCTTATTGCGGCAAGGGGGGTTGGATATGGAAGGGCAAACACAACTTGTCACCTTCAAATGAAATCGTGTGAAGTTGGCATGGGCATTCATAAACATTATGAATGCAGTACATCATCGTGGAATTTTACACAATGACTTGTCCAAGGACCACATTATGTTGCATTTGCCACTAGACAAATTTGCCAGATGTTGTGTACATAAGCATGTGCGATTGGGGTGAACTTGGGCGCTTGCAAGAGGTGATGCCATCATCATATGGGTTTGCAATGGAACAATATGCCACCATCATAAAAAATGTGTGTTAGTGGGTTGCTTCAAAATTGTTTTTTGTTTACAGCAAGTTGGGAACTACATATTCCCCTGGATGAATGGCCAAGCCAAATGCCACAACTTTGAAGTTTGAAACATATTTGATGGGCAAGTTGGCAAATGTCATATGGGGTGATGATTGCATTAGTGGAAATTAGCCAAAATGTAATCACTTTGTTTATAATACATGTGACTTGTAGTCATTTGTGACTAAGTTCGAGAGTATTTACAATTATAAAATCAAATTTCAACTATTTTGGTCATTCTTACAACTATGATGCAACTATTGGAAACTTCATCCTATTGGTTAAATGACTTTTAGGTTTATTTTTATGTATGTATTAAAATTATATTTATGATATGTTACATATATCATAAATATATATTTGTGTGTATATTAATTATGTGTATGTATGTATATTGTTCATATAATGAATCTAAAAATTAATATTTGAACTCTGAAATTTATTATTCACATCTGAAAATTGATATTTCAGTTCTGATATGTATATATATTTGAGTTTTAAAAATTGATATTTCAATTTCAGAAATTGTTATGTGAATTTTAATTTTTTATTTGCGTTCTGATTTTTTTTCTTTAATTAAAAATCATTATTTGAGTCAAAAAATTGTTATTCCAATTCTGAAAATATTTTATTCAAATCTAAAAATAAGTATTTGAACTCTGAAATTTGTTATTCAAATCTGAAATTGTTATTACAATTCTAAAACATTTTATTTGAATTTAAAAATCAATATTTGAATTTGAAGTTTTAAATATGAATTCTTAAAATTATTAGTTATTCAAAAATATATGTTTGAGTCTAAAATTAGAATTAGAATTATGAAAATTATATTTAAAAATTAAAATTGATGGTTCAATTCTGAAAATTGCTATTGGAATTCGTTTTTAAACTATAAAACTAAAAAAATGAATCTGAAACTGTTATTTTAACTCTATTTTTTATTTATTGTAATCATTTGTTTAATTATTCGAATTTGAGAAAAAAACTATTTGAATTTGAAAACTAATATTTCAATTCTGAATTTTTACATTTAAATGTGTTAAAAAACAATTGATCCTAAAAATTATAGTTCAATTCGGAAAACCATTATTTCAATTCTTTAAATAATTATTTGAATTTGAAATTTGATATTTGAATATCAAATTTTCTATTTCAGTTCCTTAAAACATTATTGAAAATTGAAATCTTTTATTTAAATTAAGAAAGCTTGTTTGATATAAAAATTGATATTTGAATTCAAATTATTATTTTCAATTATAAGAATTAATATTTCAATTTTGGGTTTTTAAATTTAAATTCAAAAAAAGTATTTGATTTGAAACTTGAAATTGCAATTCCAAATTATTATTTTGGATTCTCAAAATTGATATTCAGAATTTTTTTAATTGAGCCTAAAAATGGACCTTTTAATTTTGAATATAGTTATCTGAATCTGGAAATTGAATTTTCAATTCTGAATTTTTAAATTTAAATTCAAAAGACTTATTTGATCTTAAACTTGATATTAGAATTCTGAATTATATTTTTGGAATCTGAAATTAATATTTAAATTCTGAAGATTATTGATCGAATTTTAAAGCATTTTTCTACTAGTGCTATCAATAAGGAATCATTTTTATGAGTAATTATAAATGATTACATTTATTTAGTATAAGTTACACTAAATAATTATTTTTAAAACATAGATTTTTACATTATATATTTGATATTATTAAAGTAAAAGAAAAAAATTATTGTAATTAATTTAACATTACTTCAAATTCATTGTAATTACTTTAGATAAGAATTAATTATGCATAATTAGTTTTTAATTGAACATAATTATGCACAATCTGTAATTTATAACTTTAAATCTGAATTAAAATTTCGGAAAAATATAATCTAATGAAAATAATTTTTGTAATTATTATAATTACATTTACTATTATAAAATAATTTAATTAAAAAAAGTATGTAATTACTTATTAATGATAAGTGTTTTTATAATAATAAATTTAATTATATATTAATTAATGTAATTGGTTTAATATTAAGTTTTTAAATAATCGTGTAGGAATTTAATTTTTAATAAAAAACTGTTAGTGAATTCATAATGTGAATTAAAAAAAGTTTTTTGATGAAAATAATCTAAAATTATATATTAATTATATTATCTATAATTGAACCAGATATAAAAAATGAATAAAATATTTTAAAATACGTGAATTAATTTTTGATCAATGAGTTATGTATTGACAACTTGTGCGTAATTAGATAGCTAGTTAGTTAAATATTAAGAAGTTGGTTTTTATTTAAATAGTTGATAATGAATATTTAATATTTGTGGTGTATAATTTATATATTTAAATATATGCTAAATGTAATCATTATTATTTAAATGATTATCTAATTATCTAATGAGTCTTGTACTTGAATTGTTATAAATAAAAAAACTAAGAACATGGATGAAATTTTTTTTGGAGTTGCTACTTAGTTTGTGAAGAAGTTGCAAGTTCAAAACTTATCCCATATTATTTGTTCTGAATTCCTATTTTGAACATTATATAAACAAGGGTTGTGGTCATCCAATTTCACATTAAAAAATTTGTGCACATGGGATGAATCAATCAAAAGGTTTAACCCGAAACAAAAAAAATTATTATACATAATTTTAAACTATTTACTTCCCCAACCTACTTATCTATTTAGCTAGGTAGGTATCTAGTTTGACCTACCCAACTAAGTCAACCTATGCACCTACCTACTTAATTACCTTTTTATATGAATATGTATTTAACTTAGGAAGGTAGGACCTACCTATTTACATTTTTACCTAAGTAGGTAGGTAGGTATGTAGTGTAGGTTTGTAGGCACTTATTTATGTACCTACCAAACCTAATATCAATATTTGTATTAAATTCATTTAAAATGCCATGTGGCATATTTACATTGGGTCACATGTCATAATATAAGATCACCCAAGCATTTGAATTGAACATCCTAAGTTATTTCAAAATAATAATAATAATAATAATAATTTAAATAATTCAATATTAAAACATGTGGCAACACATCATTTGCTTTCAATTGTGATCAAAACAGTTGCATTTTAATCGCATGTGACAATACATATACAATGGAGTCAAAGCATGAACTTGTATTTGTTGATTTTTTTTTCATCCAATACCCATTGTCATTCGCAATTAATGTTGCATACAACTTGTCCAAGGCAACTAATGAGATTTTAATCACAAATGTTGTTTACAACTAAATTTCAATATAGAAATTAGTCAAAAATTCTTGTTTTTTTTTTTTAGTGTTGGGATGCATAATATTTTATGCACAATTTAACCAAGATGTGATTTGGGAAACTAATCAATGACATGTACGACTCAAATCTAAAGGCACAAAAAATTGTTCAACACGTCATGCGCACATTGATGGGGCCTCCATACAATTGGATTGCACTTAAAGAGAGTTATTGAAGGCAATCATAGATAATTCATAGTTGTTAGATATGGAATATGGTGTAATTTGCATGATCTTTAAAAAAGGACATGTTTTGAACTTATGAATTTTATAAAACCCAATTTCGTAAGTGAATTGTGTTGTCATGTGTAATCAAATTTGAGATTTGTGATTTATCCTCTTTACACATTTGAAATTTGTATTTGGATTTATGTTCTACAATGATGATGGGTTTTTTGTAAACATAAGATACATTGATCATTTACAATTTTACACAAGTATTGCCCATCTATTTTTTATATTTTTTAATTATGGAAGATTGGACTTATCATTGATAATTTGTTCCAATTAATGTTTTCATACAATTGGTAGACATCAAATAATGAAAAAGAATCAATAAAAATTCATTTAAAACAACATTTTTTAATGCAAACTTTATAAGGGTAAATGATTGATGTTCACTTTGTAGATTTTGTTTTGGTTTTTTTTGTTTTGGTTTTGGTTTTGGTTTTTTTTTTTTT
>Ga0209208_10002118_pt1 | contig 28379 bp, 16 predicted proteins | sample S1TSphfallax_3_FD_187694 | JGI IMG/M metagenome (GOLD analysis project Ga0209208, IMG submission 187694) | Host-associated microbial communities from peat moss isolated from Minnesota, USA - S1T2_Fd - Sphagnum fallax MG (SPAdes) (version 2) | ecosystem: Host-associated > Plants > Peat moss >...
AAATAATAATTTGGAATTCAAATTTCCACTTTCAAGTCAAATACTTTCTTAAAATTTAAATATAAAACTTCAAATTCAAATATCAAATTTCAAGTTCAAATAAAAATATTTAAAATCAAAATGTCGATTTTTAGATTCAATATATTTTTTGAATTGAAATACTAATTTTTAGATTCGAAAATAATAATTTAGAATTGAAATATCAATTTTTAGATCAAATAAGTTTTTTGAATTTAAATAACAATTTCCAAAACTGAAATGTTAGTTTTCAGATTCAAATAACAATATTCAAAACTGAAATGTCCATTTTTAGACTTAATTAATAATTTTCAGACTGGAAGTATGAATTTTGAGAATCCAAAATAATAATTTGGAATTGAAATTTCAGGTTCAAATTAAAGGATTATTTAGAATTTAAATGAAAAAATTTCAGAGTTGAAATATAAAATTTCATATTCATATAAAAGTATTGAAAATTAAAATGTCAAATTTTGTAATCAATTGAAATAAAAATTTTCAAATTTGAATAAAAAATTCAAAGTTCAAATATTAATTTTGAGATTCATTATATGAACAATATACATACATATGCATATTATATATATATAATTTTAGTACATATGTTAAAATACACCCCTATGTCATTGTATACCTTTAAGATGCAACTAATTTGGTGACTATTACGACTAATGGGATATATCAACTTATTAATGGATGAAAATAAATGTAAAATCGATCCAACCAATAGGATGAAATTTTTAATAGTTGCATCATAGTTGTGATAATGACCAAAATATTTGAAATTTGGTCTTATAGTTGCAAATATTCCCAAATCTAGTTACAATCGACTACAAGTCGCATGTAATCATATACGGAGTGGTTACATTTTGGCTAATTTCGATTAGTGTAATAAGTTCGGTTTCACAACATCATCATTCTCAACATTAGCTAAGGTTTTTAAGTACATGTTTTGTGGTGTTGGTAATGATGAACTTGTTGTCTCTTATATTAGACTAGTTTTAGCTAATATCTTAGATAGTTGTATCTTTGTGTTTTATTGTCCTTGGGTAAGATATTGCTATTGGAATCTTGGTCAAATCTCCGTACAATGGACTTTTGAAAATTTTCATAAAATATTTCCACAATAATAATTTATGAATATTTTTGTTGCATTACTTTAGGAGGGGTTGATTCATTTTTTGCAAATAGTAAGAGGCACATGAACATAATAAAACACACACACAAAGTTTGTCTACAATTTTGTATGTATTTTATCAAAAGATTACATCACATAGGTGCATTTCCTTTCTAAGGGTGAAAAATTAATATTTTTTTGGTGAAATAGTTTGTGAAAATTAAGTAAATTCTAACCTTATAAATTTCCAAAAATCCACTACGAATTTTAAGCAAATTTTTTACTTAACATGATTTTTTGTCCATTTACATGGGTTGTCAAATACATGAAAATATTTTCACTTTGATTAATCTAACAAATGAACATAATCCTCAATGGATAGAACATGCTTCCATATATTTCCAAATGTGTTAGAATTGATTGAATTTGAAATTTATCTATATTTGATTATTTTCAAATTTGAATAATGTTAAAACCTTTTGGAATAAAAAAATAGATGGAGCTCATATATAACATAATCAACATGGGCTTACCTATTCCATTGAGGTTGTAAGAATGCATTGTACTTAAGTTGCAACTAATCATGTTTCCATTCCAATAGATGGAAGCTAATCATTTTGTGCTTGATTACCATAGTATTGGGACACATATTCAAATATTGCAAAAGCTTCCATTTGTTTGATAGTGTTTGCTAAACCATACCAAAGTGGTTTTTAGGCTTTAGTTTTAACCCACATGAAATTATTCAACTTGTATATGTCAAATGTCTTAAATGGTACTTAATATCTCAAGATTAGATCAGAAAAGCAAGATCAAATGTTCCTCTTGATGGAATGCACAAGTGTTAAGGATATTGTGCAATTTGTTAGATATCAATAAATCTTCTTGCAAATTTATGTTGCGGTAGTGGTAAAAAAAGAAAAAATAGAAAAAAACCCAAGGAAGCTAAAATAAACAATACATTAGCTTTAATAGACAACAAGTTACAACTTACAACCCTTGAAATAAGGAAACAACAAAAGGTTCTGAAGACCATAATATGATTAGATACCAATTTTGTCTCTCAAATTCCTTGTAAGGAATAAAACCATAACAAAAGATAATTTTGCATTTGTTTTAAAACATATGTTTCAAACTGGGTTTTCAGAGCATGGGGATTGAATGCTAGATTCATTATTCAAAACACAAGGTGTAGGGTAAAGCCTTGGGAGTAGGGCATTTAGGTTCCAGAGCTGTGGGTAGAGATTTCAAGATGAAATTTCCCGCCATCAGCATGGAGGTCCATGTTGCACCCCCACCCAGTACTTGGTTCGAATCATGGTGGGAATTTTGCAAAACAAAATACTCACCCACCACTAGTGCATTATGAAAAGATAAGACAACATTGTTTTGATTCCAAATTAGTCTTAAAGACATGTGAAAACCTAAAAACCTTTATAAGATTCGAGTCAAAAGGGTTGCACTTTTGGACATTTTTACATTGCTCATGAAGAGTAGGTTACCCTAGCCTAGATACGTAATAATATGCACAAAATTGATGATTTCGTGCACTCCAACCATTGATGAACAAATACAGCAAAATTGTTTTTTGCTTTCTCTTTCAAAGCATGTCCGTGCACAGAAGATACCTTAAGTAGCGAGATCAAAGAGACATTACACCATTTGCATGCGCAGACTTCCATTGTAGTCCTTCATTGACTGAGTCAAGAAAAAACAAATTTCATTCATCCAAAAAGCCTGAACTTATGTGTTTATATATATATGTGGTTCATTCATGTGGCTCTCTGTTGGGCTCTGCCCTCCACAGGGACAGCGACCAGCGCATTGGATCCAACTTTTGGAAGTTTTACCATAGTAGAATAGTTTCACATTAGGCGAACTGGTTTCTTTGGTGAAAGTGTTTAGACTGTTTAGATTGGAATGGATTGTTTTGGTGTTCAGAGTGTGGACACAGTACGTAGATGTACAACATATTACCTATCGGCAGGGCCAGCGTGTTTGTGATGCCTTGTTTTATGAGAAAGTCTTTGCATCCTGCAGATATTTTTCTTATTGCATTGGAAGAATTGTGCATTTGCATTTTTAAAAAACAGACTTTTCAGAAGTCCATCACAACACTCATACCGTAGCTTAGGTTCAGTTTCCAAGTCGACAAAACTAATATTAAAAAAAGAAGAAAAAAGAATTCATTTTTAAAATTTGAAATTATATACATTTTCATCATCTACTATAATATTATGATATGAGGAATGAAATTATTCAGAGTGTAGCCTATGAACATATCAACGTCATATTTTCACAAAATTTCATTTCACTATTTTTAGGATTATTTAATGTTGAAACTGACCTTAGGGTAAGGTACTAATCTACCATTCATGAGGTGGGGGAGGGAGGGGGGGCGGTTCTGAAATTATTTAATCCTTGGTCTACTACCCTTGGACTTCAAAAGAAACAACACCCTGAATTCCCCATGGCTCTAGCCCATTCAAATGGACTCTTAATGTTTTTTGAAAAGAATTTATGTGTAGGGTAAAGCCCCAGGCTGAGGGCATTCCCAGGCTGAGTGCTGGTTATTTGGGGTCTGCCCTGGCCTGAGGGCTTTACCTTGAGGGCGATAACTGTTGCAGTAATTATTTTTAATTTTTAGAATTCTGATACTCAGAGGGTATAAAATTGAAACTTTATACCCGGGAAATATCCGTCTGGTACTCAATGAGTATTGCGGTAAAAAAGTAAAAAAATTAATGTGGGCAAATGAAAATGAAATGCACGCCCCCCCAAATAGCTCTCAGCAAAGGAGTTATTATGCTTGGTAACATGCCCTCCCAATACACCGGGAAACTTGTGCCTGTTTTGTATGTAGATGGATGTCAATGGTTAATGCTAGTGTTGGGTGATTGTCTCTTTTTTAAAGAAAGAATTAGTGGGGTTAAGGGTTGGGCATATGGAACAATGTTGGGCAGTTATTGAGGAAACATTTATTATCAACTCAGTTATTGATAACCTATTGGTCGAGTATTGATTTTCAAAATGCATTAGATAACCCACTCACTTGGTACATATCATTGCAAGAATTGGAAAGACCCTTATGTGTGAGGCATTGAATTTTTAAAATAAAATAACTTATCTGTATGATTAGAATTTCATCCAAGTAGGTTGTCAATACTAAAACTCCAAACATGTACATGACAGAGAAAAACAGAATAATAAGAATAATAATAAACCATATATACTTCATCTAAGTAGTATAACTAGTGGTTTTCAAGGCAAATATTTGAGAATTGACCCTTGTGCATAACTGGTGACTATTACCTGATAATTGGGGTATTGCTTTGACCTTGAAATTGATATCTAATAGGTCCTATACATATTGATACCTTGTGATATCCACCAAAAAAATAAAAATAAAAACCCTACCTACCTACAGTAAACTCTCTCTAAACTAATATCCTTGGGACCGGCCGGAAGATATTAGTTTATGGAGGATATTTGTTTACACAAATTAGATTAAGTATGAGGCCCGCCACGGGCCTGTGCCCGCATATTAGTTTAGAGAGAATATTAGTTTACACAGTATTAGTTTAGAGAGAGTTTACTGTAGCTGGTTATGAAAAAAGCAATAAGTGGCTAAAGTTGATATGGACCCTTGATTGTTGGTTTTGAGAAGTGAAAGAACTGGGTTTGACCCATAACTATGGTTCAATTCTTTTTAATAAAATCAAACACATGGTCAAATAACCTACTTTGAATCAATGGTTCTTCGGCAGTTCTTGCCTTTCAGCCTGGGCAAACCAGCAGCACTCACAATAGTTATCCTCACCTTCCAGAGCAAGGCCTCTTGATGGCCAAATTAAACTCAAGAGATGTTAGATTTGAGGTCAGAGACCCTGATTTACAATATTTAGAAGCAACTTAGAAGGTAAATCCCAATTACCCAAAAAGAATGGTAATCCCAATTTAGAAAATAATAACCTATTCCTTTTGGGTAAATCAATCCATTCTTTGAAAATATTCAAAACCTTGGAACTTGAAGTCATTTTAAATGTGAAAATTTTGCAAAAACTTAGAACTGGAGCTCATAAGGAAATCAAACAACCACCCAACACTGGTTAAAAGTTAGTTAATACATAGGTTAACCATTGTGATAAGCTATGAGACAAGAATACAATAAATAAACAAGTGTTTCTTGCTAACACACCATCCATCCTGCATCGTGTGTTGGTGGTGGGTTGCAGATTCACTCTGGCCGGCCAGATTACCTTGAAAATAGTCACGGGGAAACACTGGGAACCTCATTTCATGCATGTAGATGACATTGGACAAGTGAATTGAACATTTGGGGGAAATGAGATGAAGTGACCAAGCACAACAACATGTAACAACTTGACCTAATTTTTCCCTTCATATTTCAGCCCTTCAACCCCCTTGTTTCCTGTGCCTTCAAACAAACCAATGCTGGGCCCTGCCTTCCCCCTGTACTTAATCTTGGGAGCCCAGTTCCAAGTGAACAACAACAACTCCCAAATACACAAATATTTGGTCCATTAAGTTTTGACCTGTTCCTAGGCTTTGCTTATCTACTCATAAGCATTTGTCGACTTTTCAAAAGCAGATTCTAGACTTGTAATCCCTCTCTGCCGATCACATTTCAGCAGAGTATAACAAATCTAGAATTTGCTCTTGAAAAATCAACAGAAGATTTACTAACAAACCATCCCAATTTTATTTTATTTTTGGTGTCGTTGTAAGCAATCACTTAGGAACATTTTCTGGTAGCATATGAACAAGAATGTGAACTTATTGTAAAACTCCCTCACGTAGCAAAAGGAGTTGGGAACATAGGTAAACAAATGTAAAGACATGGAGGCCAATTGTAGAATAGTAAAAATTTAAATTGTTCAATAATGTTCATTTGGAGTGGCATTACCAATAGATGTCTCAACATGGATCATCCATGTTGATGCAAAAATAATACAACATTGGGTATAGGGAAGGGCCTGCCCCCCAAGGCCTCACCTAATTTGGGTGTCTAGCCTTGAGGGTAGTAGCCAAAGTGTGTCACCCAAAAATTAGGGAATGCTTCTGGGAATAAGTTTCCCTAGTGTAAATCAAGCAAGGTTATTTTCAAATTGTGGGAGATCTGTATGTGATTAGCAGAAGGAAGGCTCCCTAACTAATGAATGAATCTTCTGTGAGAGGAGGTGCTTTCAAATACAAAGAAAAAGTCTTGAAAAAGTCCTGGAGTGCTTAACCTTACACCTAAGGCACCTATAAGGAACTATGGCAATCCCAATAGCATGATTCTCCAAGCCAAATCAGTTGTTATGCCAAGTCAGTTGTTAGAGGAAACCCTGCCGTTCACGGGAGCTTTTGAGTTGAAGGGAACTCTTTGAGTTCTTATAAAGTTACCAGTACCAAGTAAACCACGGACCAGGCCCCTGGTGGCTGATTGTCCCAAGTTAATGGCCATCAGACTTGTCTTGGCAGGCTTGCCTAGTGGCCATATGCTTGGCGGAATTGAGCACTCCATGGGGCTCCACATGGGTAGAGGTTCAAGTGGCATAAGAGCATCCCCAACAGTGCTTAGTACGTGACCCTTCAAAAATATTTCTCACATCCAAGTCTAGTTATTTACTTTTTTGCGATCCCACCCAGAAAATACTGCAGATATGTGGGAACTACTAATAGCAAACCACCTGGCTTAATCACTATGTTTGGCCAATCAAAAACAGGGGACATCCATCAGATCATATTTATTGCACTTTTCTCTATAGCCTGTGCACAGCTTTGCTGAGCCTTTTACCGGCCTCACGAAACTGAGCACATGTGCAGGAGACAAACCATTTTCCCGAGCCAAACCCGCATATGTTGACTTCTCTTCATCCGATTTTTAAATGCAGGGCCAGCACTGGTGGGGATGCTCGAAGCGGTTGCCAGATGCATGCATGCATGGTCTTCCCATTACACGATCCATGGTCATATTGACGAAGAGAGGGATATTGTGCCAAGGTTTTGCATAGAGGGGAAGGCATGCTCCCCAGCGCTTCCCCCTAATTTGATGGCCATAGCCTGAGGATGTAGGCTCTGGAATGCAGGGTGCCTGGGATAGCAGACCTTCCCAAGTGTAGAGCACAAAAGGTTTTTATATTCAACAAGGAACGCCTTGTTGGCCAGATGAGTGGTTGTGTTCCAAAAGAAAAAAAAGGTTTTAAAATTAAAATGGTGGAGGGTCTGCATGTGATCAGCACAAGGCTCCTTCAACTGACAATGGAATAATCGGTGTGGGGCTTCTGTGCAGGAAGGTGCGAACAAATACAAAGAAAAACCTTGGCATCCTTTCTGTTATGTAGTGAAGCTCTAGATCATCATGGGCACACACAGTACAAGTTGCTGCAATGTAAACTACACAAATTGCAGCTATTGAAACCCCATTGCAAAACTGCATGAGAAAGATAATGCAGGGTCAGCAACTTGGGCCCAAAAGCAGGAGAAGGGTGGGGCCTTCTCTGCCCGCTCCTTTTGGTTCCCCAAAACAAACAAAAGAAAACAAAAAGGATCATTTTGGAGTGGCACCAGGGATGAGCTGAGAAATGGCCCGACATTATGCTTTCTTCCTGTAATAATAAATTGTTTCACGGCAATATGCACATTTTGTGTCTTTTTGTGTGTAGTGAAGAACACTAAAGTTTATTGTATGAACTTATGCCCTTGGGAGAGGTGTGCTGTGTGAAGATGTTAGGATAGAAGATTCCTCTTGGTGAGTTGGGAGTCCAAATTGTGTGCAGGAGTTGTTTGGGGGGGAGGGGGCGGGCTGAGTGGAGGGAAGGCTTCTTAGCCTTAATTTTCCTGGTTGTGTTGTAGGCTAGTATCTTATAGTAACATTGTAAAAATCTAATAGCCAATTTATGTGGAAAGTCTTTGAAAAAATTAAAAAGGCCATTCTCCAATTTCTTGATTTTGTTGGGCGATTTGTGGCAAATCATGATGATTTATAGAATCCTTAAAAAATTCCATGATAAGTGGTTGAGGGTGGTCGTTGTGAAATATTCATTTAGTCAATTTTCCAAAACTAAAAAAAATGAAAGTTAAAGAATTTCTTAATTTTGTGGGGGGTGATTTATCACCAATCATGAAGATTTATGGAGCCCTAAAATTTTTTCATGATAAATCGATGCGGTGGTGGTAGTTGAGATGAAATATTCATCTAGCCTAGTCAATTCTTCACAGGGGAAAAAAGAAAACTAGAAGAAGAAGAGGAGGAGCTTTGTTAATTTTCTTGGGTGATTCGGCACAAGATCATGACTTCCATGATAAATAAATGTAATGGTGATGATAGAATATTCATCTAATCAATTTTCCACAAGGAAAAATTAAAAATTAAAAAAAATTAAGATTTCAGAAAAGAAGGTTGATCTAGATAAATATCTCACATGGGAAAAAGGAAAGCAGAAAATTATTAAAAACAAGAAAGAAGAGCAAAGCAGGAAAAACATATTTGTTGCGAAAAAAAGGTCTCCAAAGAAAGAAGCCGGTTTCTGTAATTAGAAGCTGGGTTCTTTTTTAATCATAATTACTTAATCCAAACCTACATTGGGTAATTATTAGAGACCATAATTAATAGTTTGCATTTATGATTCTTTTTTTTTCCCCTTAAAGCGGCGTCAGCACCGTAAATTTACATTAATAATAAATAGGTGGGTACCTTCTGAAGTGTCAGCAGTCATGACCACCTTAGTTACTTACTTCCTTCCTTCCTTCTTTACAATGCACGCAACCCATTAAAAAGAAAAAGATAAAAAGAAAAAGAAAACAAGCTCAGGTCCAATACGCACTTGCAAAATGATCCTAAGTCCTAACCTCCGTTCTCTCTTCTTGCTCGCTCGCTCTCTTCTCTCTCTCCCCCCGCATCTTCGCGTTTCTTCTCTCTCGACAGACGCTGTCATCGCCTTCTTGTCCTTTGCATGGATTATTGTGAGTAAGGAGTGCAAAGAAGAAAGACACCAGATGCTGAAGAACGAGTCTTGGTTGCAGCGGTGAAGGAGGAAAGAAAGGGGAGAGAGAGAGAGATAGAGAGAGAAAAGCGGCAAGACCAGGGAGAAAGGAAGAGATAATAAGCGTGTGGCGTTCTCTCTTGGTTTGGAGGGAGGTGATTTTCTGCTAGTAGTTTCAAGCGGGCGACGATGCGGAGGTCATCGACGAGAAGAACCGGGGTGCTTCCGGCCACAGCCACGGGCTCTACAGGTAAAGGAAGAGCGATGAAGAGTATCTTGTCGTTTTGGTGTGTTTTTATGGTGTTTCTACTGGTTTGCTTGTGGTTTGTGTTTGCGACACGCTTTTCTGTTTTTTTTTTCCCGGAAAGTTTCGCGGACTTGAAATTGTGGCCAAATTAGTGTCTGGAGTCTTTGTCTGTGTCTTCAATTTAGGATTGTCCACAGAGGCTCTTGGCGCCCTGGTTTTTTTTGAGGTTTGATGCAAGTAGCATACAGGAAATTGTTCATCATCTTTTCTGCCTCTCTTTCTTTTTTGTTTCCAGGCAAATTTTCTTATTGTCTTGAATCTCTCTCAGGTGCTGTGAGGAGGTTTTGCTTTTTGTGTGCTACTGTTCTAAGTCTCATTAGCCGATCATTATGTCCTGTCTTTGTCATCTAAAAAGACAACGAAACAGTAGTACCTACCTGTCGCTGCTTTTCGGAGTCCTGGCATTTTTTTATCATGTCACTGACGTGGTGTGTCGGATTGCGCCAAGAGTTTCAACTCTTCTTATTCCCATTCTTCCATCCATCCATCAGAAGATGTCAGGCAGTGTTGAAATTTGGATCTACAGGAAGAAAATTTCTTTGCTAGAAGAATTCTATGGTGCAGAGGATCCTATACAGGGAAGATGATCACTTTCTTCATCTTGAGGGAAACAGATGGTGATGATGAGCTTATACAATCAATCCCCATTCTTGAAGTAGCATCTTGTGACATATTGTGTCAGTTAAGGTCACTGTCGTTTTGCTCCATTTCAATAGAGGATGCATGCTACAGCTATGTGGAGTCCACTTCTGGACTTCATCTTGAGGGGAAGTTTTATTGATTGATCTGCTGGGTTTCTTTTCTGCCTTTGGTGGACATGAATGACAAGCTTGATCTATTCAGACTTCACTCTTAACATCTAGTTTTCTGGTGCAGGGCAAGGATTATTCATCATAACCCTAATTCCAGTTGTGGTGCAGATCCCAGTTGTTCAGGTGTACCCTAATTCCAGTTGTGGTGCTTGCTCAAGGAAGTCACTCAAGGTATATTTAAAGTAGTGTCTGGAAATGTGAGACATATTCTCTGATCACTTTCTGATCTTTCTGTGTTCGTGTTGCAGGCTCAGTAAACAAAGCTGCAGTCCGAGAGTTGGAAAAGATTGATGCCTTCTTCAGCCAATATGCTGATAAGTTTGATGAAACCTCAATAGGGTGAGTATCATGGTCCTGAAAGGGAAAACTCATTTGCTCAGATCTACATGATTTCTTGATGCTATTGGCCACTGAACAGCAGCATCACTGATTTGTCTGTCTGTCTGGAGGTGCTTTCTTGAGTGAAAGAACTTGATCCTGCACTCTAGTTACATGAGGACATGTTAATATTCCCATTAGAGCATAGTAGCTTACTTCTGTAAGAGACTCTCTTTAGTACTTCCATTGTTCTACACATTGCCTGGCAATAGGGGTCTTGGCTTGCAGTCACAGATGTGTGGCACATGAAGCAATTCTGCATCTTCTGAAATGGAGAAGTCCAATTCTCATGAATTACTCCAAAGCTTCATCTGATACTGTCAAGCTCTCCCCTATTGTGCTTTCTAGTTTTATCTGAAAGGCCGTTCAATTTAGCTCCACATTGTTTGTGCAGTTGCTTAAGGTCTTTATATGAAACCTCTTGATCAGCTTTTATTTGTTGTTTTCTGTGATGGACACTGAGTGTTCTGCATGCACATCTGTTTGCTCATTTATGTTTTCCACCATCCTTGCGAATCAGGGAATATTTTGATCCCTCACATGATACTGAGTTGGAAAAAGTATGTTTATTTCTAATTGTATGGATTAGATGCCAATATGTTTACATGATGACAGCAGCTTTCCCTTGTGCTCTTCTTAAGGTGGATCCATGTCTAAGTGAGCTTTTCACAGTTTTAGGCAATGGAGCAGGCTGATTTCAAGTTCTTTCTAACATTGTTTTGGTTGTTCATGTGATAGGCCTGATGGTATAGAAGCATTATGTCAAGACCTTGGTGTGTCACCAACAGATATCAGAGTACTGCTGCTAGCCTGGTATGCAGATTTTGACATGTCTTGGCAGATCTTTGTGATTATTATGGTTTTGAGAAAATGGTTGCAAGGCATTAGTATGCAGTCTTGAGTTTGCCAGTGATGAAAATGAGCCATGAGTCTTGTCATTTTCTTTGTTCTTCTGCAATTGCTTGTAATGTTTCTGTTTAATGGGGCTGCAGGAAGTTGCAGGCAAGTAGACAGGGTTACTTCTCTCTGGTCAGTGTTGACATCACATCTTTTGTTTATCTGCTAGTTATTTATGTGCTAAGCTTGAAGACTCTGTTGCCTTGGCTTTAATTCAACTCTCTTTCTTTCCTTTAGTTTTATTGGAGGAGATCTTAATCAGCAAGTTCTCCATCAAGTTGGAAGGACTGTGCTGATGCTTATGATGTGACTGCATGGTTATATAGTCAAATCTGAAGGGTTGGATAGAAGGTTGCTCTATCTTTTCTTGACCATGGACACTGGCTAATTGTAAAAAAATTATCTGTGAGTTTGCTGCAGGATGAATGGCGGAGAGGAATGAAAGCAATGCGAGTGGACAGTGTTGATAAGCTGAAGAAGGCACTTCCAGGATTGCAGCAAGAGGTGTGATGATTATGATCAATTCAGATAATCTCTGTTTTTGAAACTCCAAACATACTACAGCATTTCTCTTGAAGTAAATGACATGGGATGGGTTCAGCTTGTGTAGATCAAGTTTTGACTTTGATTGCAGTAGTGCAGTGATCTACATATATGGGCTTGAATCAGGCCTAAAATTAGTTGGTAACAACTCTGTTTTCTTGTGGTTTAACTTCAGGTCAACAGCCAGTATCTGTTCAAAGACTTCTATGTGTTTGCTTTTCAGTACTGCTTAACAGGTATTTAACATTTTAAACTTCCATTTGCAATTAGGTGTGACACATGCACTGTGGTATGTTCATAATGTCTAATTGGCTTCCAGATCTCTGCTGGTTGTTGAAAACATTAGTGCAACAAGATATAAGGGTTAGTTAGGAATATTGTTTCTTTGGACAAATATTGACCAGTGTTGTGCCATTGTGCAGAGCCTCGCCAGAAGACACTTGATCTGGAGAGTGCATGTCAGATGCTGGAGTTAGTGTTGGGGCCTCGTGCCCATGTACCCTCATTCCTCCAGTTTTTACAGGTACTCTTTCTCTCTCCACTTTTGTGTATTGTTGCCCTTGGTGTGGATGCGTCACATGATCTGCTGTGAACATCATCTACATACTTTCATTGAACTTATGCTTCTCTGGTTTGCATGTAGCTAAATGTGTGCGGTGTATTTGATGTGTATAGGAGCAAACGGAATACAAAGCAATGAATATGGACCAGTGGACTGCCTTTCTTCGTTTCTGTGAGGAGGTAGAGGTTCTGAATCAACGTATATGGAAAGCAGCAATAGATAACTCTGCTTTTGTCATGGTTTGTGAAGATGAATTATTGCACACATTTCTTGTTTGTGATATTTGTGGGATTTTGCACTGTTTTGTGCAGATAAAACCAGACCTAACAAATTATGATGAAAGTCAAGCCTGGCCACTGCTCTTGGACAATTATGTGGAATGGGCCAGGAAATACACAATGATTAGCTTGTGACCTGCTGTGCTGGTCTGTGCCTCTTTTCTCTTGAAAGTGAGGGTTTCAACACTGCTACAAATTTTTGGGTGCAGTGGGGGCTTGTTCACCACTTTTCAATGGAAGATGTGGAAGCAGAGGGCATGCATATAATCGATTGAGCTGGTGGCTTCATGTAGAAGTCTTGTGGTTTGCAAAACAGTTGTGCATGAAAGCAATGGAATGTAATTTCAAACAGCTGATAGTAGCAGTGGGCTGAAAGCAAAGTCCATTGCTGGCCTGGCCTACCTTTTGGGGCAATCTTTACCACATTGTTCAGTGGTGTCACCTTTTCAGAGTTGACAGCTGCTGCTCAATCAAAAGCTGTGTCATGATGCCCTTGGAATAAGAGCTTCACAAAATAGGTGAATGCAGCTTTCAGTCATGATGTTACTGTACATTTTCCTCCCCTGTTTTGTGCCCTCCAGAATGGGAGCATGACACCAAAGTGTAACTTCATCACACTCATGAAGTGCAAGTAACCTGGTAGGTTGGTATGAATGCTTGAATGTGTGGGTGTTTATCATTGTTAATTGATTTCTTCTCTAGTTCCATTTGTGTTCAGGTGCTTTTTCATTGACAAAAGATCTTAAATGTCTGCTCATTTAGATTGTCCCAAATTTCCACTGTTTTAGTGGCTTCTCACATAACACTTTAGGTTGGGGTTTACACCTATGTGAAGTCTCACCCAGTAGCCAATCAAATTTGGCAAGTTCAGGTACTATCCTGATGCACCCAACTGTGAGTACACTGGGAGTCTCTCTCATTATCCAATTAGTTGAAGTTATTAGCTGTGGAGAAGGTTGGGAGATTTGGTGACAGGGTAATTGTTTAGAGAAGAATATCCAACAGTTGCTATATGGTTGCGAAGATAACACAATTGGCAAGCACCTAGGGATGCATGTTCAGTCTTGAATCACTTGGGATCAAGATGTGGAGTTAGTACTCAACAGATAAGACATTACATAAGAAAACTTGTAACTCCCAAGGTACAGATTCCTCTGCTTGTATGTGTAGGGTGCTTTCATACAGGATTAAGTCATGCTGGCTGGTGCCCTAATTTAACATGTAAACTGCGAATTTTTGGCTTTACCCAGATTACTCTAGAATCGAAAACTGGCAATTTGGAAGTTCAAAAAATTTGTTTATTGTCAATGACTAAACTGTAGAAAGGAGCATTGAGGACATGAACCAGGTTCTTTGAACAGTGTTTTGTACATGCACTTGAACAATGGTACATGTACTATTGAAATATTGAATCTTGAAAACTTGGGTGTTTCCAGTCATGTAACTGTAGAGAGGAGCACTCAGGACAATGAACTAGGTTCCCTTAAGGATGATAGCCACAAAAATTCCTAAACATACTACTGGTGAGGACTTGCAGTATAGTGTGTTTTTCCTTCTCTTCCAATTTTGTGATGTTGCCAAAATTAGATTCAGCCATATTTGGCTATAGACCAGCTATTAAAGTAAACTTTTATTAAAAGTTCTTTTATATCCTGTGTATTTGCTTGAAATTTTTTGTAGAAACATGGCGATTTTTATATAAAGGGAATAGGAATTAGACAGAAAATTCGCCCAAAATGAAAATAAAAATGCTGGAGCGCTGTGAGTACATGAACCAGGTTCTTCGAACATTAATTTATGAACAGATATATATCTGCACAGGTTTGCATGATGAATAATTCCATAAAACATGGCCACATTCAAGGGCTTGGGTTCTTTTAAGGACATGCATGAAGACTCACAACATGCTCATTGCTGATTGCTCCAAAACTAGAACCATCAACAAACCAACAATGTGCACGTGAAGTTACATCCACCTTACAAGTCACATGTCATTAGGAAGCTCCAAAACTTACCCCAATTTTTTTAATATAAAAGGTTCTACATTCTTTCATCATCTTAGTGTCCTTAGTTTTTTAACTTTGGACTTTGGAGGGGGGAGGGGGGTGGGGGGTGTGCATCCAAAGTTCAAAACTTCCTTTTGGTAATGGACCTTATTGATTGGCCCATTGCAAAAAAAGAAGGTTTCAAAACTTTATACACTCCCAAGATAGAATAGCATTTCCATTTGAGCCGCCCATGAAAGCTAAAAAACAAGGAGGACTTGGGGCCGGTGTTTTTTTCTTTGGCAATTTTCTCACAGTGATGATAAACTTTCAAGACCACAAATTTGAGGAAAAGAAAAAACAAAAGAAAAAACCCTGCTTGGGGCAAGCAATATGTATGGTACAAAATTGTGGGACCATTTGGGAATAACATGGGTTACTAATGAATTGGTTTTTCAAATTTCTGATGTTGCATCATTGGCTAGCATCACAAGAGGGATTGAGCATTAAATGGTGATAGGTTTGTCGAACTTGTCTAATAAATATTTTAAAAACTAGTTTAAAAATGCTACCATACTGAAATCAGAGTTGAAATGTGGTGAATCTTTTCCAAAAAAAAGATTTGGGGATTTTTTTAGAAAAAAAAAGAACATTGCAAATGAATGAACCTTTTACATTTTGCATGTTGGCAAAATTTGGCACCAAACCAGAACACAAACGATTTGAGAAACAAACACATCAGAACAAAGAGAAACAAATACAGAGAACATTTGACCAAAACCATATGAGATAAGATTAAAGAAATCAAAATGTGAGGGATATGACGGGATTGTTGGAAGAACATGAAGAATTTGTGGCAAAGCATATGGGATAAAATTGTGGATACAGATTGAGAACAGATGCAGATCCAGAGTGAACGAACACACACAAATTTATTGGCCTAAACCCAAAAAATCTTCAAGTTCTTCTCCCCCACATCCCCTCCCCCCAAGAAGGAAATCCCCACCCCAAATGGAAAAAGAAAAAGAAAAAGAAAGCAAGTTCTACTCTTATTTGCTCTACTTCATTGGGTGCCTAAGAAACATTTGCCTCACTAAGTAGTAAGTAGGGATTTCTTTCCAATTTTGTGACCATTGAAAATTTGGTAAATTTTGTCATAAATCTAGCCAAATTAGGCGAATTAGTTATGAAGTAGAAATTTTTTTCCTTAATAAATAGTAAAATACGAAAAGGAAAAAAAAACACACCAATAGAATACACGAAAGAATGCCCAACGTGTTTTGATGTGGAGCGGGCTCCTCCTGGCCGTCACTTCTGGTCAATATCCGACGGTCGAGATGGCAGGCAACAGACAGACGGACTAACAACACCCGAAGAGAAAGAGAGGAGAAAAAAAAGGGGTGGCGTACGTTACGTGACGCAAAATCACCTGCGACGGACTGCAGGCGGTCGTCAGGGTCCTTGTGACTGGATATCACCGGTCAGAAAACGCTCCTGTTGCACTTGGTTGACCGGAAATAACCGGTGGTATCCTCCCAAGGGTTTTCGACAAAAACCCAGTGTAGTGTTTTGTGGTCTCTTGTTGTCGTGAAGGAAAACGAAAGACGAGGGGAGAGAGAACGCGCGCGCGCGCGAGGGAGAGAGAGGCAGATCTAGAGAGATTGTTGCGTGGCGGGGCTGGGCGGGGGGGAAGTCGTGGAGTTCAGTTCAATCCCCCTTTGCAAGCAGAAAATCTCTCTGTACTCTGTTTTTCTTTCCTACCGGCTTTTCAGCTCTCAATCCAGGTACCTACCTATGTGGGTTGCTCTTATTCATTTCTTTCTTTTTGCAGCGAGTGTGTGTGTGTGTGTGTTTTATTGGATGTCAGTTGTTTTGTCGTGGTATTGCCAAGCATCATGAACTCGTGATATGAGTCCCTATCATGTGCTTCTACACGCTCTCTGAGCAGTGGAAGAAAAGAAAGAGAAGTCGACTCATTTTTATTGAACTCGCGTGAATTTGTCAACCCAATTCTGGGATGCGATTTTTTTCCTTGAGGAAAGGAGCATCGGTGTGCGTCCTCTCACGTCTGGCAGATGAGAGAGAGAGAGAGAGAGAGTTTGTGTGTGTGTTTGTGTGTGGGCGTGGGCGTGTTTTGTTTTTTCCTTTGGAGACAATTGGATCAAATGGATTTGGATAACTGAGAACTGGAAAAGATATAACATGGCGTGGATTTTTTCTTTTTTTCTCATGAGATGGGGTTGTTTTTCCAATGATGGATTGGTTGACTGGTTGATCGCTGAGAATTTCCACCAGCAGCAAAATTCATGAGCTCTGAATTTACACCCAGATTTTGCGACCAGATTTCCTTAGCATGGCTCATTTGTGACAACCTTCCTGTGGGTGGTGTTTTTTTGTTTGCTAGAACAACAAGTGGGAAATTCTCAGGTGGATACTTGCAACATGTATGAAAGAATACAAGGTGATTGATGTTGCAGGTGTAGTTTGGTTTTTAGGTCTCAGTTCTGCATGCGGAAATTTTCTTATACCTGTAAAGTCCTTGCAGGAGACTATCCAAGGGAATTCCCAGCTGGGCTACTTTCCATTAGGTTAGAGTTTTGTGAAAAGAGTTCGCACAGAGTTTCTTATCTAGGTTTTTGTGTTGCAAAATTGAGCAGTTTCAATTTTTCTTTGAAACATCACTCAATTTTGGGGTTGAGGGTTTTGCTACCGAGTTCTATAGGGAGCTCCAGGTAAGTCATGTGTCATTTCAAACCATCGCAGAGTTATGATCATATTTATCCTGGGTCCACTTTGGACCCTTGAGACTGAGTTTTTGTCAAGGCAGTAACTTTTGGTTTGAGACTTGATGCTTGGTAGGGATCTGTTCCATGAACAGGGCAGTAGGTCTCTTGGTGAAGAACTCAACATATGGTTGTTCTTGCTATATCCTATACTTGCATTGCCCTTGTTGATGTTCAGTTTTAAGCATCCTGAGGAAAAAGAGTTCCTAGCATTCCCATCTAGAGAGCCTTTTTGTTGCTGGGTCCTATTGAGAAATGAGGCTGTTGTATTTTCTTTCTGTCTCCAGTGTGGAGTGTTGCATTCATATTGAAACAGTTATGCTCTGATGTTAATAAGTTCTGAAGTTAGTCACAGTGTCTGTAACCTTATCTGGGTATCTTGCTGTGCTATTTTTGCACAAATTTTCTAGAGGTTTAGGTTGTGGTTAATGTGTGTTTGTGGGTCTAAGATTCACTGGAGGTCCTGTGCAAAGTACATTCACATTTGCAGTTGTTCCTGAGAATGTGGAGCAAATGTGCTTGTGCAGGTTTCACAAAGTTTTGAATTACAGGATTGTGGATCAGAAACAAGGCAGACATCACAGGTTCTGCAAACACGAACAAGGGTTTTGAAACCTCCTATGGCAGGGACAATAGCAGTAGTGAGTCTTGCTGGACCACCTTGCACATGTGTGGGAGGCAGAAGCTCTGACAGTTACTGCGGGGTAGTTGTCGCACGGAGGCATGGGCATCACAGTTGTACAGGGTCACAGAAAACCAAATCACAGATACAGCTTTACTGCTCAATGACACAGGTATGGCAAGACTGGCGGTCCACTGCACGGGTTTTGTTGAGCACGGTCCCTCCCTGCACCAGTGACCATCATGGACCTATGGTTGTCGATGATCTTGGAGGGCAATATGAGGAAGGTTTTGATGATGTCCAGAAGGTGTGTGCACATTCCTGGGCTTCTTTGTTTTCTCTGTGATCTTTTCTTGTGGATTGGGTAGAGATTCTGGCGTATGACTATTCTATGGCTCTGCAATTGATCTGCTGGTGTTTGATCGTACCAACATGGTACTGTATGATTTTATGTGCAGCATTTGCTCGACTACTTCACTTATAAAGCAGTGAAGACAGTATTGGCACAACTATCTGAGATGAATCCTGTACAATATGCTTGGTTTTACAAGTGAGGCATTCTTCCTTCTCACGGATATAAAAGCTACAAATATCTTCACATATGCAAAGAAGCAATGTCTTTCTCTGCCCAAATGCTTGCTAGTCCATTCATGTTAACAAACTATCTGAGATGAATCCTGTATGGTATGCTTGGTTTTACAAGTGAGCATGGCTCCTTCTCATTGATAATGATCTAATAAATATCTTCCATCTGTGAAGAACCAGTATCCTCTGCTCAATGCTTGCAAGTCTATTCATGTAAACAGACTTGACATGTGATCAGGACAATTTACACTTCACCATTGTGTTCAAACTGAATACATCATTGCTGCATTTTTGGTCTCAAACAATTGACAGCTCTGATGCCGTTCACTAGAGCAGCTGAATGGTTTTGATATGGAACTCTGTATGTGGATGTGTGCAGCTTTGTGGTGAACAACAAGCCACAGGACAGCAAACTTTTCCTCCGTGTCTTAGTGAAGGTGTGTATCTGAAACCTTGACCTCTAAACCTCAGCCCTTAAATCCTGGTTCTCAAATTACATCCACCTAGCCTTGAGTGATATCCTGGTTTTTTGTCAGGTGGTTCATGATGTGATTTGGAGGCATAATCTACAACAGGTCTTGAAATAGTTTTGCCTTGCTTATAAAATTAGGATGTCTTATCTGGCATCTTCTGATGTTCATTTGGGTTGACCACTCAACAGGAGAAGCAGCAGCTGGGTGAGAGGGTGATGGTTACACGATTACACTTGTTTAATAAGTGGGTTAAGGTAAGCTTGCATGCTGATCTACATGGTACCTGATATGCACCTTGTAAAATGGAAGAATGATATGAAGTCACCCAAATGAAGCTATTATCACTCTGTCCTCTATGCGATACACAATTGACAAGGGGAAATGGTTTAGAGTGACAATCATTGACCTGATCTTCAATCTGGGGATGTTCCTTTGTTTTGTGTGTCTACTGTGGGTGGTATGGATTCAGAAATATAATCATGCTCAAATGCATGAGGCAATCTCAGACCAAAACTTGGAGTTGTTGCGAGAGCGGTTGATCCAAACAGTGAAGCTGACATCAGATGTGGATGACATTGAGAGGCCTCCACTGCAAGGCATGTGATTCTCTCTGTGTTTCTCAAGAAATGTTTCTTCAGTTATTCTTCATCATGCTAGGTTGCACCATATTGGGGCAAGCAATTCAAGCTAGGATGGGTAATGTAAGCCTATTGGCATAAACCAAGACTTTTCTGAGGATTTCAGGCTATGGAGCATAACCCTTAGGGGAGGGCCTAGTTAAGCAAAGGGACTGCCCTTGCCTGCAGTGACATAGGTAATGACTGGCAAGATGCCTCTTGGAGGCATGAGAGCATAGAGTGTTCTGAAGTAGTCAATTATTGGTCTAATCTCCCCTCTGCAATTTATCGGCATAGCATGTATCTCACATCTACATTGGAATATGCTCATATGTTGAGTATTATCTCACTATGCTTCTCAGGTCTTGAGAAATATCTTAGTTGGAGGCTGTCAACTGGAGATCTTCTCATTCTACACTATACCTCCATATTAGATGTCTTTTAGCAGTATTTCCATGGCCAAATTCAAGAGGCATCTACGATTTTGGCACTACAGAAATTGACTTTCTTTAGATGTTAAAGTTGCAAACAAACATCAAAGTGCACAATGGATGCAGGCAACTGAGAGTTTGAAGCTGTGTCCTTGCAAATGGTTTCTACCATGTTAACTGTGTTGAAACATGCAGCAACCAGTCTGGTGTTCCTCTTCTCTTCACAAAGAAACATTTGGAAGGTAGGCACATCCTTCTTCAAAGCCTAGAACCCACCTACAGTTCTGAATTTGAGGTTCAATCTCACCCATCACAGTCTGATTGTGGGAATTAGCTGGAAGCCATCATTCTTAGTGACTGCTCAGTGATGATAATGGAACATAAGATGGAAACATGTTCAAGAATTTTTTTCTTGTTAGATGTTTGCTTTTGACTGAAATTTGACACAATGATTGCTGATTCTGAATTTCCACGAACAAGTGCATGAAAATGTGGGTACCCCAATTCCAACCTTTTCTTGCACTTTGATGTGCACTTTTTGAGTTCATCTTGACACAACAAATTTCATCAGAGTTTTGAAAGGTGCTGCTGGGTGTGTGATTTTTGTCATCAGTATCAATTTTAGCATAATTCAGTGCTGCTAATCTGTTGAGGCACCACAGATGTGATTCATTCCATGTGGGTAATATCACAAAGTGCCTTTCTTTTTTGACTTAGATTAAGCATTGATTTATCTAGAATATAAAGTTTCATGTTATGTTTTGACCCACCATGTTCTTTGCACCAAACTAGATGCACAATGAAAGAGTTCCAAAACATAAAAACCTGTGCTGGTTTTTTGGTTTTTTCAGTGTACCTGGAGAGCATGTCACCTGGTATAAAGAGCCAGTGGGCTTTACAAAGAGGGAACCTGCTGTTTTTTCTTTTTTCCATGTGATACCCATTGGGTATCCAGTGGGTACCCACCGGTTGTCATGGGATTTTTTGTTGGAAAGAATTGTGGAATTATTGTGATCTGTAAAGCCCAAGGGGCCAGTATTTTATGGGAATCAGGGCCGTGCTTGGCTCTGCTTCACAGGCCCCTTACTCCCATAAAGCCTGCCTGCTCATGCTTTACCCTACACTAAATGCATTGTTGAGAGGTTTTTCCACGGGATTCATTATGGTGGGATTTGAAGTGGATTAGTTCTCAAGTGCAAAAGTTTGACCCAATTCCCAAGTGCTCCTAATTCAATATGAATGTCTATTTAAAATTTTGATCTTTATTATATGGAGGTCAAGTGATTATAATGACTAGGAGGCTGGTGGGAAAACAGCTTCATGTTGCTCAAAGTTGGGTCCAATCCAAGGTGTTTAATTAAAACTAAATACTTATGTTTGTAAGAGGGGGGTTATTGCTGTTTGTAGCATTGAGTTCCTTGATTGGTCATTTACTTTTAGTAATTTTGTTGGCATTCAGTGTCGGTTATTATCAAGCTTGGGCTTGTTTGCAATTTTCTGTCACATTTAAGAAAGCTGAATTTGCTACCACATTTAACAATAATTGGAGTAGGGTTATTTGGTGCAGAAAGAACTATTTTCAAATGAAAAGCTTTTGAAATTAAGTTCAACATAGAATTCCAATCAGGGACTTTTTTCCAATTTTGTGAGGTCAAAAAAGTGACAACTAATATTTTTTTAAATCAAACTTAACTGAAATTGCAATGAAAAATTAGAAACCTCCCAAAAAAAAATTAAGTTGTTGCCACAATGCAAAAATTTGTCAAAATAAACATTGATTCCAATTGTTGCATAGAACTCCTTTGTTACACAAAATTTTGCAAGTTTTTAAATGGTGATCATATGTTGTGAAAATGCACACGTTACTTTTGGGAGCATTGTCAGTACCCTTGATTGTTTTCATTCCTCTTCTCAAAGAAGTTGGAAACTTCATTTTGGCACGATTCAATCAATCTCATATGTGTTGTTGTCAAGGTAAATTATCAATATTGATGGGAAGATATTGATAGTTTGATGATTAGCCAATTCAAAATCGTTATTTCCATACATTACATTCATGTTCAACAATTACCATTACTAAAGCATCGCTTTTGTCTTGGACATGAATTGTCATTGTAAGTATTATGATACTCGACACATTACAATGAAACCACCCCACAATTTTCCCTCAATAGTTGACATCAACATTTTTTTTATGTAAACTTTTTCATCATTTGCTTGTTCATGATGCAAATCATGCTAAAAATCAAAGCTTAATTCAAACTTATAACATTCTAGCAGTTTAGGTGTGTCAAGGTTAAAACAATCTTGCAAATAAGACATTCAATTTTGTATATGCTTATGGAGGTTTTTGAATACCTAAACAACCATTTATAGTGAATTTATAATACATTGATCAAGCACAAAAATATTTCCAAAAAATATTTTGAATACATTAAAATTTAAGGTTTAACATTTTGTTATTTGTTTAAACAAATGATCAAGCATGAATTGTGTTTGAAACATTATTTTGCATGTTTTGTATATTTGTTTCCATGCCCTCATGTTATTGATTCCATTGCATTTTATAAATTTATAATATTTTCCCCCGCCCTTTTTTTCTCACCTTTTACTCATGGTCTAAATTAACAGTACTAGAAAATCTATGAAATAAAAATGAACAATTACATTCCTCTTTAAAACATCATAATTGTAATGATTTCAAAACTTAATATGTTTTTGCCAATCTTTTGACCAATCAATTTTGTTGATCTAGTCCATCCTAATCAAACAAGCTTTAAGTCTCCCCAAATTTTCAATTGCAATAACCAAATTGTTCTATTACATTTATTAAAAATGATTTTTTTTTTCTTGCATAATTTCTTTGGGAAACTTTGGTAAGAACTTCCCAACACATGACTATAAAAACTTTTGTTAAAACTCAGATTATATTGAAAGTATCACAAATCAAAAGAGGTATGAAACAAAACCCAGCACCATTTGACAAACTAGGATGCACATATCATGTTTTTTCTTTAATTTAGATACATGCACTTTATTTAGTGATAAAATGAAGTACACTTGGTTATAAAACCAACTGATTAACAAATATTGTGCACCTTGAAACAATAAAATGATGACACCATAAAATAAGAGCACACAAATTTAAACAACAAAATTTGAACAAAACACCATAATGGTCTTTCAAATCAAAAACCCACCTATCACCCCCTTTCAACATTTTGTAAAAACTTTAACCACGATAAAATTTGAAGCCAATTATATAATCATAACTTTTTCAAAAAACTCCAACCCCAACCCAATTCAAATCACAATTCAAACCTTTTGATTTAAATTTTCAATCACATTCAAAACTCTCCTTTGACCTAGATTTGAACTAGATTTGCATGTGTAAATACATACAACACTATAATCATGTAGTGTAAGTAGTTTCAACATTCAAACTATATATGTTGATGTGAAATTGGATATACTAATTGGTAAAAGCTAATGTGATGTAGTTATCCCATGTAACATTAAGGCTTAATAATATGAAATCATTTTGGTTGAAAAAAATGTGTTGTTTTATTCAATTGGACCTTAGATTGTCTTAAATTTTGATTAAATGAACTTCATGAAAATCATCGTGGTTTTAATTATATTGTGAAACTTTGGACAAATGAAATTATGTTGAAAAGTCATTCATTCAATTCATCATAGTACTTTAAGACAATGATATTATTTCATCTTTTTCTTTTTTCTTTTGCCTTAAGGATTTCATTTCCAAATGGGCAAATTATATGTTACAATCCTAGGTATAGAAGGTAGACATTAGAAGAAGAGGTATTATGAATTATAAAACCTGAACAAAAAAAGGCAAAATGTCAAGTCAACAAAAATTACAAATTTATGGTTCACAATTTGAAAAAATCAATCATCTTTCTTGTAGACATCTACATAATAGATTTGAAGGATTTAAACCAAATTTAGAAACTTGTCATTTGTTCTTAATTTAATTATTATGTAACATAAGGTCCTACCTATTATCTTCGGCAAAGCCTTTTGTATAAGGTAAAGCTTAAAAATGACAATATTATTAAAATAAAAGTGCACATGATGAAAATCAAGTGTAACTTTAATTTCAATAATACCATGTGCTTCTAATCATTATGCATTGTAAAAATTGATGCAACTTTCATGTATACAATATAAGAGGAAAATGAGGGTTTTATTTTTTTTGTAAAATCCATTGTGAAAACAAAACACCCACTCATGTGGTAAAACAATAATTGTGCACTATAACAAAAATTCAAAATAAATATAAGAATAAAAATGAAACATTACAATGATGTTTGTGTCTATCAATATTTATCATTAATTACAATATCTATATAAGATAAATAAAAAATCATTCATTGAGTGTCATTTAATTCACACAAAGACCTAGAAAATCATTATAGGATACTATTTTTTAATTTAAATAATTTTGATAGCTTAAGATGCTTTAAAAAATTCATACTTTATGGAAATATGTGTATATGGAACAAAAACATGATATTGATTTTTTTTTAAATTAATATTTCAACAACAATAACAAATATGTTGATTAATGAAATATTTTACAATCACAAGTCAAAAAATACATAAAAACTGATGAAACAAAAAGGTGGGATTTTTTTTGGCATTTGAAACAATCATGAATGTAATTAATCCATGAAAATTTATAGTTGTCTACTAATATTAAACAAATTAAACAATGTCATTTAACATTAAAAAAATTACACAATGCAAGAGTAATAATAATAGTAAACAATTAAGTCATGAAAAATTTCAACAAATAAATGAATTGTATAACATATGAAAAAAATTTCCACGCATTCATGAACTAAATTATGAACAATGAATGATTGTTGATGATATGTTGCATAAAAAATAAAATTCATACAACTTTTTTTTTTAAATAAAATTTAAATACAAAAAAATCTTTTACACTTATATGCATTTTTAAAAATATGCTTTGATATTATATTATCTCACAACTAACAAAATTAACATTATGAAAACAAAATATCTGAGACTTGCATATCATATTTATGCTTAATAATTGACATTTTTTTGTTAAATATATATTTATTTTTAAAAGAAAGTTTCAATGCTTTCAATTTATTTTTTCTAGAATTTCAACAATTGAAGAATAAGTATACAAAATAATTCAATGGTTGAAATAATAGTTCATTTTTCAATCAATTTGACAAACATGAATAAATTTTAAAAGTTTTTTTGGTTAGACCATCAACAAATTATTTTGTGTCAAACATTATATCTAAATAAGGTATATATACATGGAAAACAACATTAAAACATTGGTAACACTATAGTGTACATTCAAATTCAATTATTGTAATATTATAAGTAAAATATACTAAAATTTAAGGCTTCAAATGATGAAAACAATGAGATTTTAATTTTTTTTCATTTATTATTTATAAATGAAATATTTTAGGGGCAAATAAAATGTTAAATTTTATCGATTGTAAATTATGAGTTGTATAGCAAACTCATAATGGATTTGTGCGTGGTTATAATTATATATTATGAGACATGATTTTTTATTTTAAAAATTTAGTTCAAGAATAATGGATTTTTTTTTAAATGATGATTCTAATTATTTAAAACAAAATTTTGGCATGAAAATATTACTTGATATGAGTTATAACAAATCACTACAACAAAATGGGATGAATTTTATTAACATTCTAATTGTATTTTGAACACCATTGCAAATACTTCAAAAAAAATAAATTATTAACTAAATTTTTTTAGGAGTTGCATCAAAAATAAAATTTTAAAAACAAATATCGTTGCAATTTCACATTTGTTAAAACTACAATTGGTTATAACACACTTTGATCACATAAGAAAAATGCATCAATAACAATGTCTATCTAAATCAATATAAGCTTATTGAACAAATAATAAACTTATGCATTTTGTGCATTTGAATCACTAAACTGTGTTCCCAATTTTATATTATTAAAACAAAAAAATTATAATATTAAAAAATCATTAAAAAAATTACATGAAGGTTTAAATGAAACATGAATAATTAAATAACACCTTTGTATTGATTGTTTTAAATGTCTTATCTTAGTATGTGTGTGTGATTTTTTTTCACATTTTAGGTTTGTTTTCACTTCTTTTCTGCAATGTTTTAATTAGTTTATGATCACAATCACTTTGTTGTTATTATCATTATTATGTAAAAATCATAAATTATAATCTAAACCTAAAATTGAAATCATTCAAAAATTATATTTTAAAAAAAAGTTCTATGAAAATATCAAAACATAAATATTTCAACTCATTTTTACAAATAGTTTTTCAATATGTTTAATGAATTCATAAAAATTGCAAAGAAAAAATCTTGATCGATAATGTGTGTGATTTGATCATGTAAATATTGATTAGAATTGAAAAAAATAAAAAATAAAAAATTTGCATTCTGTTTTATTAGTTGTAAAGTTGTGGTGATTATTGTGAAGGACAACACCCGTTGAAATTAAATTTCACAATGAAAATGTTAAAACTTAAAATTTTAAACCTTAAAAATTAAAATTGATTATGGACCTAAAAATTAACTGTAAAATGTTAAATTATAAATTATAAATTCAACCCTAAAACCTAAAATCTTTTTAACTCCAATTGACTACAAACTTCAAACTTTTAAATCATTAAATGATGACATTTTCATCTTTTTCTATGAAATCATATTATTAAATTTGTGAAAAGTTATTGTGGCCTTCCCATCATGGTAGGTTTTGTTATGAGATCATATATTCTTGTAAAGTTTTTATAAATTTTCATATGTATGAAACATTTTAAATTTTTTACAAATTTTTCAATTTAATTACAATTTTCAAATATAAAACTTATGTTGCAACCTTAGCCTTGGGCTCGTGACCAAAACAAGGGCTTACAAATATGCAAACCAAAAGTGAAGCACTACTACATATTGTGCCTTTTTGCGAAGGGCCAAACAAAAAACTTGAAGGGTTTGCGAAGCAAAAACAACCTGCCATATTTGCAATGCGACACGCATCGCACCTTGTGGTGCACCACCCATCGCTAATTTATAATGTACCTTACAATCATCGTAGCACTTTTGCGACATATACCACAAAGAAAACTTTGCGACCCGCTCAATCTCCGTCCACCCTAGCGATATTCCACACTTCACAACGTTTAATCATACTCAAAACATCACACACTTTACAATACAAAACATATTGCTAAAAACTTTGAGAGTCACAAGAAATCGCAAGCTTGCGTTATTCGGTGCCTCGCATTTTGCGTTTGAATATGTATCGCAAACCTCATCACAAATTTTTACAAAACTTTCCAGTGGTGGACGTATCGCAAGTTGCGATGTGCGTTAGCTTGCAAATTAGTGAAAGGGTTACTGGAGAAAGCAATTTTGCAAAAGGTTTCACAATGTCATCTGATTTATCACGGCCTTTTTTAAGTCGCAAAAAATCTCGGTGACATTGAGGTAGTACATGCGGTAGTGCAAAGGACAGTAGTACAAAGTTCCCAGAGGACCTACTTGCAGAACTATAAAGGCTGAAATTTTTGTGAATAGTTCCATTGTGTCAAGATCCCTTTAGCATTCGCGATTTCTTCGGTATAGAGCTTAGGAGGAACGAGAGGGTTGGCAGAGACGCGAAGGAGGTCTAGGAATTCAGTTAGGGTTAACAGTAGTTCACAAGATTTTTGGGTTTAGGGTTTTGAAACCTTTTTGTGTTCAGAGATTTCAACTATGGCCAAAGATTTGGAGGCCATACCTTCATCCTTGTCAGTGCAGTATCCAACTACTAGGGAACTACAAAGCAAATTGAGAGAGATTTTGAGAAGGATGAGACTAGAGCATCTGTATTTGATTCCTTGGGACATATAGGATGGCGCTTACCTTGATTTCTACAACAGGAGAGTAGATCCAAGATT
>Ga0209208_10002119_pt1 | contig 28378 bp, 25 predicted proteins | sample S1TSphfallax_3_FD_187694 | JGI IMG/M metagenome (GOLD analysis project Ga0209208, IMG submission 187694) | Host-associated microbial communities from peat moss isolated from Minnesota, USA - S1T2_Fd - Sphagnum fallax MG (SPAdes) (version 2) | ecosystem: Host-associated > Plants > Peat moss >...
GATACCTTGAAGGATTTTGGTTTCTTTTAGAGATTTTTTTAAAGATTATATTTATGCATGGTGAAATATTTGGAATTCCATAATTAATTTTTTTTTTTTTTTTTTTTTTTTGCCTTTGAAAAGATACTTCAAAAAAAAATTTGTGTGACACACCCCCCCCTTGTTCTCTTGGAAAATTCGGGTCATTGAAATTCAATGAAAATAATGAGCTTGAGCATGAGTCATTACAAAAGTGAAAGAGGATCAACCCTACAACAAAAGTGGGCATCATGTTTGGAGAAATCATGTCATATATTCCACAAAACCAAAACACTCAACTGAAAAACACTTTACTCATATCATCTAGAGACTGAAAACTCCAAACTCCAAACAACTCTTTTTGTCTTCATTCAGCCCCTTAGTATCTCTATCTAGCCTATCACTCCTCTAGAGTTACTTTCTTTCCTACTAATTTTCCTAATAATTATCTCCATTCTTATAATTATCTCAAATTTTTTTTTCCCCTACTCACCAACATGAATATGAAAATTTTAATAAACATGTGTACTTTCATGTCCATGATATTTATATTAATTAAAATTAAAAAATTTCACATTGACATAAAATAATGATGAATTATAAGAAACCGTATGAAAACAATTTTTTAAAAAAGAAAGTTGATTTGGTAGTGTGCACCAACACAAAGCCCAAATTGCGATTCATGCAAAATTCACTCATAACGGGTTTCCAATAGATAATAGTACGTGAACATTTCTTTCTTGTTGTTGAATTCCTGACCCATAGCTAACCATGGTGGGTTAACTATGTAATAGCGATCCACATTAACGAACCTAGCCTAGTACTCACCAAGTGCCCATTGCCATATTACACAAAGCTAAGTTACTAACATGACCCAATTAGGTAAGTTAGAATCGAAACTTGTGAGCAAAAATCACAACCCTTTTTCATTTGAGTTAAATTCCTTCCCTATGGTGGTAGTTAACCCATTGGTGGTGCAACTTATAGGAACTTGAGCATTAGGGTTTAGGGTTTAGTGAGAAGAAAGAAAGAAAGAAAGCATCACAAACATGCAATAGATAAGATGATGTACCATCTACCTCCTGTGTCCATCCACACTCTCTGAACACCAAAAGAATCCATTCCAATATCTAAAATAGTCTTAAACACTTTCACCAAAGAAACCCTAAACCCTAAAACTTCCAAAAGTTGGATCCAATGTGATAGTCGTCCTTGGGGCCCAACAAACGCAATCAAAGACGATATATGGCGCAATTCTAGTAATTGAGTGAGCATTTCTTATCAACGAAGAAAACATTTCCTCGAGAGAAGAAGAAGGCGGCTTTGATTTTTGTTGCTTGTTACATTTGACTTGGTGGGGATCACACTTACTCACTCACACGGACATACACAACCTGAATGCATGGAAACTTGGTACAAAAATCCATTTTGACTTGATAAGCATTAATTATGTTGAGCAATAGAAGGCAGGAAGACAACATCATCCATCATCATCATCATGATTATCCTAGAACTTGTACTCACTCCACACGATACACATTTATGTCCATTGACGTATCATGACTCATCATGATTAGAATTGAGAAAATCAATAATTTTCATGGTTTTTTTTTTCTTACACCATTCATTCATATATATGAAATTGTCCTCCCAAAAAAAAAAAAAAAAAAAAAAAAAAAAAAAAAAAAAAAAAAAATTCAAAAAAAAAAAAAAAAAAAAACAAAAAAAAAAAAGCCAAAAAAATTAAATAAATAAATCACTAAATGAGTGAAAACATGCATTATGGGATCAAACCAAACCCAATAAGTTTTACATATAAATATTATTCATAATGGGGTTTTCAAACAAACTTGATAAGTAAGTTTAGGAATTGCATTAGTTTGTTAACTCACTTAGTTGGTTTGCTAATCAAATTAGTTTAGGAACCTTGTTTAGTTCCTAAACTAATTGATAACAAACTAAAATTCTTTAAACTACTATGATAATTATCAGGTACTTGAACTATTTGACCAAGCAAACTAAAATTTAAGTTAGGAATTTTGATAATTTTAGTTATCTTTATCATTCATTCTTACATCTTTTTTATCAAATATTTACAAAATAAAAATAAAAATCAAACAGTTACTCAAAATAATTTAATTATCGCCAAAATAGTCTTAAAAGGCTCTAAAGATAGTTGTTAAAATTCAATTAGATTGCTTGATCAAATAGTTTTAAGAACCTAACTAATTTAGATTAACTTCACTTAGTTTGCTTGATCTAGTAGTTTAAGATCCTACTTAATTAGATTAACTTCACTTAGTTTGTTGGACTGAGTAGATTAAGAGCCTAATTAGTTAGATTAGTTTCGGCCTGTATCAAGTAGTTCAAGAATGTAATTAATTAGATTAACTTCACTTAGATTGCTTGGTCAAGTAGTTTAAGAACCTAATTAGTTAGATTAAACTTCACTTAGTTTGCTTGATGGAGTAGTTTAAAGAATCTAATTTCAAGTATATTAACTTCCCTTAGTTTGCTTCATCAAGTAGTTTAAGAACCTAATCTAGGTTAAGAACCTGATTAGTTAGATTTAATTTCACTTAGTTTGCTTGATGGAGTAGTTTAAGAATCTAATTTTTAAGTATATTAACTTTCCTTAGTTTGCTTGATCCAGTAGTTTAAGAACCTAATTAGTTACATTTAACTCTAATTAGGTTTAACTTCACTTAGTTTGCTTGATAAGTAGTTTAAGAACCTAATTAGTTCGATTTAACTCTAATTATGTTTAACTTCACTTAGTTTGCTTGATAAGTAGTTTAAAAACCTAATTAGTTAGATTTAACCCTAATTAGGTTTAACTTCACTTAGTTTGCTTGATCAAGTAGTTTAAGAACCTAATTAGTTAGATTTAACCTCACTTAGTTTGCTTGATCTAGTGGATTAGGAAGGTGATTAGTTAAACTCCAATTGTTGTTTAGGAGAACAGTACGTAGGAGTTTGCAGTATGTGTCTCTCTCTCTCTCGTACTTGTGCGCGGGGCAACGCGCGTTTTGGGAGTGTGCAAAGGGCGGTTGCTGCTGCCGGTGATTGCAGCTGCTGCCCCATGAGAGAAAGAAAGAAAGAAAGAAAGACGCAGAAAGTCGCAGTAAGTCGCAGAGTCTTTCTTTCTTTCTTTCTTTCTTCTGTCCCTTCCCTTTCTGACAAAAGAAAATAAAATTCAATCATCACCACCACCACCACCGGCATCTCTACTACTTACTACTTCACACAACAACAGCATGTGGTCAGCTGCAAACAAAGCTGGAAAAAATCGCAGTAGTTTTGTCATGTCTTGTAACAGCCGGAGCAGCAACAGCAAGATTTTCCAATAAATTATTGCATCTCCAGCTTTTCGAGTCATGCGCGGAAGAGGAGGAGGAGAATCAATTATACGTGAGCTTCATTTTCATTTCTTGCTAAATTACAAAAATAAAATAAAACTGACAAAGTTTTTCTTCTTGCACTGAGGCTTCTGTTTTCTTCTTCTTCCTCCACCAGGGGGGGGGCAAAAAAAAGTCTCGTTGCATCGTGTACTACTCTGTCTGCATCATCATCATTATGCAATCAATCATTCTGAGAAAATTTTCTGGCATTGTTCTCTTTGTCACGGTTTCTATGTGGTCGGTGTTATTGTTGTTGTTTGTTGTTCTCTATCAATCGTTGCAGTTATTAGCTTTGAATGCTCCTTTTTTTTCTTTTTGCAGGTGTGCTGATCTGCCAATCTGTGAACAACTGTGCTGATCATCAATAGCCCGCAAATTTTGTAGTTACAGGTTGTATTGAATGAAGAAGAGCTGTAGTGATAAGTCTTTTAGTTTGTTGCAGCGGCGGAAGCAGACGACGAAGAAGAAGAAGATTTGCCAATCGTTGAACAACTGTGATGATGATCAATATCACACAAATTTGTAGTTACAGGTTGTATTGAATGAGGAAGAGCTGTAGTGATAAGTCTTTTTTTGATTGTAGCTGAAGAAGAAGAAGCAGAAGAAGAATTGCCAATCTTTGAATAACTGTGTTGCTGATCAATAGCACACAAAATCTGTTGTTACAGTAGTGAATGAAGTAGATCTTTAGTAATAAGTGTTTTTTGATTGTAGCTGAAGAAGAAGAAGATCTGCCAATCTTTGAGTAGCTGTGTTGCTGAGCAATAGCACACAAAATCTGTTGTTACGGTAGTGAATGAAGTAGATCTTTAGTAATACGCGTCTTTTTGTTGTAGCTGAAGAAGAAGAAGAAGAAGAAGATCTACCAATCTTTGAACAACTGTGATGCTGATCAATAGCACACAAAATCTGTTGTTACAGTAGTGAATGAAGAAGTTCTTTAGTGATAAGTGTTTTCTGATTGTAGCTGAAGAAGAAGAAGAAGAAGAAGAAGAAGGAGAAGACTTGCTAGTGAGAAGAGTTTGATTGTAGCCGAAGAAGATTCGCTAGTGAGGATATCTGTGAGAATGATCACCTGTTCGAGAGGCTTCAGTGATCTTCTCATTGTGCACAGTTGCAGCAGCAGGTTCGTGCAATGGTAGTTTGCAAATGGCTCTGAAGCCTTCGACAAGAGGAGCGTGATGAGGATCACGAGGTTCTGAAGTTTCCCTGCGGACGTGTGTATGTTCTTGTAGCAGCTTAGTAGAAGAACAAAATTTGTGTCGATCCATCATCTGCTACTACAATATTATGGCGGCCATTGGAGTCGATCTTCAGCCCAGGGAGAGACTTAGCAATTGCTAGTGAATAACGATTTTGAGAGCCGCTGTAGTTTTTGAAGCAGATCCAGAGAGAGAGAGAGAGAGAAATCCTAGCAGTTCCTGAGTTCAAGTGTTGTCGAATCTGCAAATGATGGAAGAAACGAAAAGGTAGGCATCGATCTGCCATAATTTTTATTCTTTTTTTCTGGCTGACAAATCAAGATGGGAAGACAGAACGAGCAGATCAAGTCTCCGGAGCTGCTGGCGGGCAGCAACAAGCTGCAACTGAACATTGAGGAGGACCACCAGAGGTTCATGTTTCGAGACACACAACAAACAAAAGGAGGAGGAGGAGGAACTATTAGGGGGTACAAGATCGACACTTGTAATAGTAGCCCTGCAGAATCTGCGCGAACAAAATCCAGCAGCTCCACGGATCACAACAGCCCCCGCCGCATCAGTACAACAAACCGTACGACGAGTCCAACAGGTCCTCCTCAGAGTCGAAGCGGCTTCGCAAGGACAACGACGACGTCTCCTCCTACTACTACACTGCACGAGAACATTACAGAGCCGGAATATTCAGTCCGCAGCAACGGTCACAGACACACGGAGAGCGGTTTGAAGCTGGGGGCCGAAGAAGAAGAAGAAGAAGACAACACAGCAGCGGCAGAATCCTCCATCAAACAGTTGCGCAACATTGAGTACGTGCTTCAAGGCTCTGGAGCGCGTTTGGACGAGCTTTACAAGAAGGTGCGCGTTCCATTCCCCAAGTTCACAAGAACACTGCTGGTTCTTGTTTTTTTTCCTTATCACTTTTTTGTCTTAGGTTTTTGGAGTGGCCTTGATCATGTGCTCTTTAGAACTAAGCTTGTTCTTGATCTTGTTGTTCTTATGCATATTGGGTTTCTTTCCTTTTTTTATGCAGATCTCACAATCGACAGTTAAGGACCCTGACTCAGTGTTTGAGGGATTGCAATGGGATATTCTGAAGGAGTCTGGTTACATGAGCTGGTATGGACTGGCTTGCACACTCGGAACCTATCTCAGCTGCCACTGCAGCAAGGAGGATGGGAATTCGGTGTTGGAAAATAAGGGTTTGAGCACCATGAAGGTGCATGTGGATCTTGTCCTTGAACGACTGGAGGAACTCAAATCATCCCTGGAGTCTGACAGCCACATCTACAAGCTGGTTGCCAGCACTCTTCTCTATTGCTGCTCAGTCATCCGACATTTGGAACAGAGACCCAACATGTCGTGAGTGTTTCTTCTTCATGACCTAATTTATGGTTTGCTGTTCTTGAGCTTTAACATGAGTCTGTCACAGGGATAGACCAGCGGAGTTCATGAAGTTTTTTTACATTCCCATGGTGTGATGTGAATGAAGGATATATTGAAAACTGCAAGAATCACTGCATTTGAGACCTTTGTTGTCTGACTCTTCAAAGCATGAAGTGGGTCAGTATATATATCTGGCCTTGGGATTATCTAGGTAGTGCTTTGATGTGGAAAAGGTGGTGCCTACTTGCAGATGTTCATGTTTTGGATCACGAGCGCATGGGCCTTTGAAGCAGCAAATTGACAACAGCATACATGAGCTCAAGTCTTTACAAGACAATTTGAACTTTGCAACACTAGCAGCTGTGGGCAATCGTGCACTGGAAAGCATTCCCATTGCTGGAGCTCCTGTTTATGCAAAAACCCCAAGACAAGATCAGCCTGGTGCAATTGTTGGGCTGGAACAACACATTAAACACATCATTGATTTCACAAAGAGGGGTGGCATTTCTCTGATTGGTATTTATGGGCAAGCTGGTCTTGGGAAGACAACACTTCTGAACAAAGTTGTTGCCCAGATTGAGAAAGCTGAGAAGCAGATGTTTGCATATCTGGAAGTGAGCGATGATCTTCAACGATTGCAATCGTCTTTGTTACTGCAACTTGGGGGTGAGAAAAAGGAGTTTCCCAGCACTTCTCAGGGACGAAATGCAATCTTGTATCAGCTGCAGAAGCTGAAACAGCAGCACAAGGTTGTGCGCATTGCAGTTGACAATCTGTGTGATCCCCGTTTGGTTGGAGAGCTTTTCCCTCATAGCATGGGGAAAGTCCTCTCGACAAATAGTTGTGTAATCATCACCTGTCCTTCGCTTGCAATATTGAACAAAATGGACCAGTTATGTCGCACTGCTGTGCCTGCATATCACTACCTGCCATTTAAACTGCCTCACTTGGGGTCTGAACATGCTAAGGCTCTTTTCCTCTCTCATGCTGCTTCGCGCCCTGTAAACTTGCTGAGTTCTGCAAATGGTGTAATTTCCAGGTATGAAAACCTGGCCAATCACTTTCTGCCACTCTGTGAGGGGCTTCCTTTAGCCCTGAAACTTGTGGGTTTGTATTTCTCAAAGCCTGTCAACCGCAATGAAGAGAACTGGATGGCAGTTTCCAAGCACATGAAACTCGTGGCAGATGCAGCAGAGACACCTGAAGACCAGATGTTCGCAAAGCTTATGGTAAGTCATGCTGCATGTGCCCAGGAAGGTCATACTCATTGCATGTTCACAATTGGAATGGGCATCACTGCAGTTTTCAAAATTTTGATCTGGAATAACTGCATTGATTCTTGGAGGACATCTTCATGCAGTACTTGCAATGTCAAACCCCAAAGACTCAAGGCTTTGTCTGGTTTAGGATATGTGTTTTGGAGGATTGTGTAAGCTGCCAAAGGCTAGTCCTACTCATTATGGTCCAGAGATTGGGGATTCATTTGGCAGGCATTTCCTGGTACTGGACAACTCAACAGGTTTGTCCTTTGCTGAATGGATGTAGGTGATATATGAGAAGCTGGGTCCAGCTGAAAGGGAAGCCTTTCAGGACATGGCAGCATTCTTCCGCTGCTGGGATTGGCGAACAGTGCAGCGGATAATTGGAAAGCCACAGTTGGATGCTTTAGTTGACCAAGGCCTTCTGCATGCCAAGCTTATGGATGTGGAGAGTGTCCCAGGGATTGCACAGCTGACTCGCTACTCTGAGCAGCCGTTGAAGACAGAGATGGTGATGATGCATGATCTGTTGTATGCCTTAGCCAGTAAACACTCTCAGGGTAACCGTGTGTTGTCTGAGGATCAGACCCACTTGCCTGATCGACTTTTGATGGATGGCCCTGGCACGGTAAGACCCCTTCTTCATGCCTGACCCTCACATGCAGGTCTTAGCTTCATGCTATTCCTGCTTAGGAGTGATGCCGTCCCTTTCTTAATTATGCCAAAGAGTTTTGCTTCACAATATCCATAACATTCATTTGTGTTGGTAAAGTCTACTACCTATGTCTTCTGGATGCTAGCCAACATAATGGCTGAGTCTTCCCATTGCTTCTGAAAATACAACAGAATCCCAAGATGCTGATGTGTGTTGTAGTGGTTTTGCCCAAATTTTGGATAGATTCTTATACTCTTTTTCTATGAAGTCAATACAGACTGATGGCAGCTTGTAATTGCTAATCATGATAAAGTTGATGGTCTGACACATTGGGGTGACATGCAGAAGGTTATGAATGCACTTGTTCTTGTTGTTTTAGTTTTTGGTTTTGCAAGAGCTGACAGAACGGTTCAAAGTGTGCAATGTCACAGATATGTATTGCTAAGAGTCCTCTTTCTTGTGCAGGAACTAAGCCAGATCCAAGGCTTATCTCTGATAAGCTGCAAGGAACCATTGCAAGGTAGTATGCTGGAGAAAATGATTGGTCTGCGAGTACTTATTCTCCATGACACACTCATCAAAGGCTACTGCACCAAAGTTCTGAGCCAGCTTCAGTTCTTCTACTGGGGGAAAAGCCTGGTTGCACGGGATGTGCGAGTACCCTTTCAGATGGGCAGGCTGCGGAAGCTGGAAACATTGATTCTGCGAGCCAATGATATTGATCTTGCTATGAAGGTACCTGACCAAATCCTTTCTATTTAGCAGCTTTGGCAGCAAATCAGACAATTGCTGTGGGCACTAAGAGGGAAAATGATGGGGTGAGGTGCAGTTACCTCCACAGCTCAAAGATCTGACTGTGATAGGGTGCAACAACATGGATGAGATGCCAGCAACTGTGCCCCTGCTGACAGCCTTACAGGAGCTCCACCTTATTAGTTGCAACAAGCTCCAGGACTTGACACATGCATTTGGCAACTTGAAGATGCTGCGTCGCTTTCGCTTGGAGAATTGCGTGAGCATCCGACAGCTACCCAAGTCCATCGGTCAGCTCACAAACCTTCAGGAAATGGACCTCTCAGGCTGTACAAACATCACCACCCTGCCCTCTGAGATGGGGTGTCTTGTGGCTTTAAACAGGCTGAACCTTACCCGATGCAAATGTCTGATACGACTCCCATTGGAAATTGGATCTTTATGCAAATTGACATATCTCAACCTTGGGAGATGTGGGATTGCAACATTGCCACCGGAGATTGGCAAACTTCAGCTGTTGGAGGATCTGTCACTGTCAGGATGTGTCAGGCTTGAGAAGCTGCCAAAGGAGATTGGGCAGCTGGGATGTTTGCTCCAGCTGAACCTGAGTTCATGCACAAGCCTCAAGGAACTCCCTCATGAAACAGGAAGATTGAGCTCATTGCAGAAGCTTTCCTTAAACTCCTGCACATCATTGACACGGCTTCCTATTGAGATCTATGATCTAGTTAAATTGCAGACCCTGGATTTGGACTACTGCAAGCTGCTGGCACAGCTTCCTTCAGAGATCAGCAACCTTCATTCCCTGGAGCACCTTTCCCTCAATTGCTGCACCAGGCTGAGTCGACTGCCAGTAGAACTTGCAAGTCTGCCCTCGCTGCGGGTTGTAAATCTGGTGGGTTGCACAGGGCTTAAGTTGCAATCCATGCCCAAGGAGATCCAGGCCATGGCAAAGGAAAACACTGTGTACACAAAAAGGGATAACGACTTGGTGATTCTGGAGGGACCTGAGAACCCAAGCTTCAAACTCAATGGTAGAACAATGTACTGATGAATCATCTTGAGGAAAGTCACACCCACTAACTCTTCTTCCACAAAAACCCTAGTGTCTTTGAGGGTCAGTGGGTGGCTGCAAACAACAAACGTAAAAGAAACATGTATGATAGTTGAGTAGCATTCTTCGTTCGTCTCTGCACATCTGCTGATGACATACAAGCAGCAGGTGTGTTTTTTTTTTTTGGTATTGTAGGTCCATAAATCAATGTCTCTCTTCCAAGCTCAACCTCTCACACTTCTAGTCATGTCTACTCAATTACCCAAATTTGATTCCTTCCTGTAAATTACTTGGGATTTCGTAGAGCAGCAATGCATTTCAACACTTTCAAAGAAACTTTAGATGCCACTACACTCTCTTCTTCTTGTGACTTGTCTTACATTCATATTCTTTGCCATATTTAAAACGCTCGCTCATTTGTATACTGTCCAATATTTTCTGCTCATGGGTGGGGGGAGGGGAGGGGAGAGAATGGCAAACATTTACACTAAATTTGTATGTGGGAAATACTTTGATGATACCGCCTCAAGTATGGTGTGCATTGCTGGAGTTGCTCTTATTATTATTATTATACACGTTCAAATCAGAGTTTGCTTAGTGTATATACTGAGGACATGAAGTTATGTGTGTAATAAGGTCTCTGCTACACGCTTGTACAGGGCCTTAGATCTTCTTGTCCATAAGGCTCTCAAGATAGGCCCTTCTCCTACCCCTTTTGTGGACCCATCAATGTAAATTTTCAATAGCTTCTACTCAACCTAATGGCCTCACAATAGGTACCTCAAATCCCGGGAAGGTTCCGAAGAGAGTCCTTCTCCTATGTGATTCAGGGACCATCTATAGAAACAACACCACCTTTCACCTGACTACCTATTGCAGACCATCAACTCTGAACTTAGTGTTTGCAAGGAATTGCTTGTAATGAAGCTCAAGGTAACTGAAACCCTAGTTCACACTTTTGTACATGTAAAATATACTCTCCTTTGGTGTAAAGATCTTTTCATGTGCAAAGTTCATCATCATCATCATCATCATCATCAAGCTGATGTAAAGAAATCTGTTATGCAAAAAAGAAGTCCTTTCTGTTGAAAAGAAACGAAGAAGAAAGAAGAAGAGCGGCAACCCACCTGCCCGCCCTAATTGACGAGATTTGAACCCACGACCTATTCGTTTGCGAAATGGGCTTGGGTTTTAACCACTGCGCTATATGTAATTTTTGGCTCCTGAAGACCGTGTCGAGCTTTCCGGCTATGTCCGTCCCTTAGTCCGTCCGTCCGTCCGTCAGTCCGTCCTCTCCGTCTTCTTGGAGCTAGTGGCGATGGCGGTGTTCACAGTGGCCGGGGGGTTCCGCTTTGCTTCCCAGGCGGAAAGGAGTTTTTGCACTGCAAGCGTACGCAATTGCTTCATATCTATCACTCCGCTTTCTGTGAATCTTCAGTTTTTGGTCCCTAGCTTCCTGGGAACATGGTGCAGATGAAGAGGTCATCGTGTTCTTCTTCGAGCGCACTCTGAACTTTTCTCTGCGTGCTCGTTGTATTGCAGTTCATTCATTCGCTAGTGTAAGCATTGCTGTTTCTTTTAATCATCACCATCGTTGTTATTACTGTTATTATTATTCTTTGTCCTCTTCCTCCTGTTTGTTTGTTTTGTTTTTGTCTCTAGTCGTGTCTGGAACGGTTAGGGTTTTTTTGTTTGCCTAGGAATTATTGTGCTTCAAGGGCTTTGTCAAGTAGTTATGAATTGAGTACTTCATTGCTGGATTTAAATTATATTTTTTTGTGATTGAGCTGATGTGCACATAACCACCTTCTTTCTTCTTACATCATTTTCTTACTTCTGTGATCATAAATGTACAAAAGAGTGCCATGATTTTGTTGCTGGCTTTGTTAATCTCTGAAGCAGGAAATTGAACAGCAGCAGCGCAGCCTTCCTGTATAACAAACTAAAGGTCATTACTGAAGGAAAACCCTAATTTGGAGTACCTGTGCTTGCAGAGTGTACCCTCCTCCCTACATCCCACTGAGAGCATGCCTGGCACTTTTGGCCCGGCCAGAGATGATGACACTAGGAAAAACACTTTGTCTTTTGGGCCAGCTCCTTTCAAACAAGGATCGGGAGCACAATGTCATTGATGGTGACTCCCTTGCATGGTTGGCACAAAAGTATGGTACCACTGTGAAAGCATTGAAGAAACTCAATAATCTACATGGTGATGTCATCTACTCTGGCAGGTATTCTCTCTTAGGTTGATGCTTATGTGCACACTTCAAGTTTAGTTTATGTCCTTCATTAATAAGCAGATTGCAATCTACAAGAGGTAGATGTTTGATATCACCTGTTGACATGTTGCACGTTGACTGATGCACAGTTGATGGAGCCTGGACTGATAAATGTCTGAGCCTGCCAATAGGAAGTTCTATGATAACCATCAGAATTAGTGGCAGAGAGTTTTGGTTTTTGTTTCACATTCTGCTTGAAATGATGTGCAGTGTGTTAAAGATCGATGGTCGATCTGCACAGCAAGCAGTGCTGGGCCGGAAGGCAAACCTGGGAGAGAGGAATGCAATGGTGGAGGGTATTGCTGGGAATTGTCCACACCCTCTGAAACCTGTCAAACCATTGTTAAAGGCATGCCCCCGCTCACGAAGTATTCACAAGTCACATCCTATTCCTAGACTCCAGACTGTGCGTGTTGAATATGGGGATACCTTGGCTGACATTGCCTACGATCATGGGTAAGTGCACACTGCTTGTGTTTCTAGGTTGGGTTTCTCTTCTTAACTTGCTAAGCTTTTCAATGCGGGTTGCCATCAGGATAAATTGGAGGTTTTGTTTGACATTAATCTGGCTTCCAACATGACACAGGCTAAGCCCGGATGAGCTACAGAGACTGAACAATCTGAGGGATGAGAATATTTTTGAGGGTGATGTGCTGGCCGTGTCATCTGGTAAGTATGGTTGGACCATCTTAGCAAAATGGGCTTCATTGAAGGGGATGTATAGACACAGAGACTGATGGTTGCAAGGCAATATGAGCAGGACAACATGTACGGGAGCTCCCAGATCTACGGTCAGGTCAAAGGCGAACTAATCGACTGCTCTTTTCCAGGCAAGGGTTAGGGCTCCAAAGAAGGCTGGGAGTTGGAGGCCCAGAACATGCAGTCAGACCTCATTCAATGCCAGGCAATCAGAAACTTGAAGGTGGGTCTCTATTTTGAGCTATGCACAGGAAATCATGACATATGTCGTCTTCAGAAGCCAAAACAGTCAATCAATGGTACTGATCTAAAAGGGTGTTCAAAGGTTTGGCAAGTAGGTTGCAGTAGCATGTAGAGACATAAACTCTTTGTCTTGGAAACAAGCAGGGTTGTGGAAGCGGAAACGAAAGGGATGCCAGCAACCACATGACAGATGGATGCAATTCAACTCTCCTGTCACAGAGGGGTACGGTCCACAACAGTTGTCCAGACTTCCCAAGCATGCAATGCATACCAAAATGACAATTTAGGGGATTTGCAGTCATTCTATTGCCTCAAGATGGCCTACTGTCCAGACAAGATCTTTTGACTGCACTTTCCCACATTGAAATGTGTCTCCTGTTAGAACTCATCTGAATCCATCATGCCAACTGAACCCTGAAGTTAAGAATTGTGCACTGGAGAATGCACTGGGAAGTTTGATTACCCAGGAAGCCTGGTCTCTGCAACCAAGTAGTGTCCACATGGAAAAATAGGCATTACCCTATGCCATATGAAGATACTCTTAGTCATGTGAGCCTGCACTAGTGTCAAAGCTACTTTTCAAAGTTTGTGCCTGCACTAATGGAGTGGTGACATTGTCACCCTGATAAAGTTGTTACTTTCATGAAACAAGTTGATTTCACAACTCATATCAGACATTATTCACTTACTGCAGATTTCTGAGCAGTACATATGGCTGGCGGTGGGGTGCCTTTCATGAGGTGCGTTGTCTTCCATTGCACCATCTTTGGCTGCCAATACCTGAGTAGAAGTGAGGCACCCAGGACAACAGAGACATGCATCCCATGCCATTTTTCATTCTTTTCAGCTTACCATGTATATGAGTGGTTTGCATAGCCTTTGACCTAAGAGTTCAAAATTCAAAGCTTTTTTTGGCTACAGTTTAAATGTATGGACCCATTTTGACCTCAACTTTGGCCCAGAGACATGACAAGGACCATCTTTTAAGGTTTTACAGTGCAAATGCTCTCCCTCTAATTTTGATAGGTTACCGAGGTGATTCTCACTGGCGTGATGTCACACTGAAATACTGTGTGATTGTAACATTGCAGGGTGTAGACCTGGCAGCTGACCAAGGAACTCCAATACTGGCCTCTGATAGAGGCACCATAACCTTTGCTGGCTGGAGTGGCGGGTTAGTGGATGAAATCTTTTGGCATGCAGTATTGAATGCTGAGTACCATTTTATGTCTCAAAGTTCCAAGTTGCAAGTCTAAGAGATAATGAAACATATGTCCAGGTATGGGTATATGGTGGCAATCCAGCATGAGGGTGGTTTTGTGACGAGATATGCTCATTGTTGTGCAATCCATGCACATATTGGCCAGGTACTCTTTATAGCTCTAGACCATAAGATCTGGTTTGTGTGTTGGAACTGTTTTCTGCATGTTTTCACACACTGATCACTTCTACATAATTAACATTTTTAGGTACATTGCACTAGCTTTCATTCATGAACAAATGGAGTGCACATTTGTGGAGTCATACAGATGTGTTATGCAGCTTGAATTGCTGCTTCCCATCCTCTATTTTCTGCAAATCTGTATTCCTGGTAGACCAACAATGATCACCCATGAAACTCAAGTTAATGATGGGTTCTACAGCAGGATCTGCAACATTGGATTGACAGTGGCAAATGTTTTCTCTTTTTCCACTGACAACCAGAACCCAAGATGCAAAATAGCTAGATTGATTTCTAGTGGAAAGATCTTTCCTCATGGAACACTGGCAGACCCAGAAAGCCATCTTGACTAACTGACATGCAGATTTTGAGAGAGCCTCTGGCACTGTCATTGGGGTTTTCACTGGTTCTGAGCCTTTGTCTGGGGTCTTCTCTGGTGTGTTATTTTTTGCAGCAAGTTTTAAAGGGCCAGCAAGTAGCTGCAGTGGGTGCCACAGGTCATGCTACAGGTCCTCATCTGCACTTTGAAGGTCAGTTCCTCTATGTCCTAGACATTTATATGCTGTACTTCTTTAGGGTCACAGAAGAGACCAGTATACATAGGAGTTATGAGTGGAGTTCAGAGGCATTAGAGTTTTGCAGAACAGGTTGGACTGCAGTGCAAGTGGACAAGCAACCTTAAGTTATTCTAGGTTATTAGGTCAGTATTAGTCCAGTGTAGCTAGCTAGTACTGATTTGACAGTGTCAATGAGGATTCAATGCAGTTATGAATCTGTAACAAGATCAGCTAAATTACAATGGAGCTCTTCATTGCAGGAAAAATATAGTTGTCTTTCACACTTTTAAACACACAAATCATCTAATATGATATGCCTCAAAGGTCAGACTATCAGCAAATTTGTCTGAAGCATTGCTCAAATATTAACAGATTATTCTCCCTGATTGTGGGTTGCAGTGCGAAGGAACGGAGAGGCACTAGACCCCATGAAATGGGTTAACTTGTGAGACATTTTCTTTACAACAGGTGAAGGCTTATCATTTAAACAAGATCCAAGGATAAATAAATAAAATAAGTTGCAGAAAGGAATTTTTTTGGGCAAAGACACCCAGGATTAGTGTTGGAAGTTGCAGGCTCCCTTGATCTCATCCAAGATCTGGTTTTAGTAGTGTTCAGGTGCAGCATAGGTCCTGTTTTGACAAGCTGGTTGAGTAATGTTTGGTGTGACTTGAGCATGATTGCCAAGTTAACCTTTTGTATATTAGCATTTATGGTTTGGCAATCCAAAAGAAGCAGATGAAATCGCCTGCATCCACAACACCTGATTGCTTGAAGTTGTTTCGTTCAATGTCTTTAGTCTTGGGTTTATGCAAGTGTTCTTAACTTGTTTGGATTTTGGTGGTAAATATCATAACCATTTTTTAAACATTTGTGAATCCTTTTGTTAATTCTAATTTCTCACGTGTGTTTGTTAACTATTTATACCATCATTAATAAACATAATATGTTATTTACAATAACTTTCTTGGAGTATTATTGTGCAAATAAACAAATTTTTGCCAATGCTCTAACTTCCTAACCAAAGACTTGTCAACGCAACTCTAGAACACCGAGGAGAATAAAACCTTGAACAAAGCCAGCAATGAGATTCATTACAAGACAAAAATTCATATAATGAAAATAATTGTGTGGGTCTCTGAGGCCTTCAGATCTATCTATTGACCTACCCTATCTCTCTCTCCAAACCTACTGATACTATACCTACCTTTCTCCCCTTTCAGACCTAGGCACTTGCTTGCTTGTCAACCTCCCTTTCCTTTTGGAATGGGTGGGTCAATATTTGTTTTCCCTTGGAACCTCCTCCCTTGGAAAAGGTGGAGTGCTTTGGAACCATCATGTTTGTATTGTACCTAAGTCATTTAGTGAAGGCATTGTAAACTATCTTCTTTAACACCACATGCATTTGGTGGGTTGACTTATAGGAGGTTCATGAGGAGTTTGATAAAGTTCATTGATTCATGCAAACTAAGAACATTGATTTCATTTGATCATGTCATTTAGTTTGTTGGTCAGCTGACTTTCAAGTGTTTTTTCATCATCCCAACATACCTGTGAAAATCAAAGCCATAAACATAAAAGAAACATCAAATTTTCAAAATGTTCCATTATGTTTTCCATGTCCATGACCAAGAAGTTATGATACGATTATCGTCCTCGCAATAAGGTCAAAGATAGGTGATTCAGGGGGTCATCAAGTCCTACAATGGTGTGCATGAAAACCAAATATCTTGCATCTTTGCATGTTTTTTGAGGTGGGGTCTGCCTCAAACGATCATCCTTAACCTTATCTAAATCATATGTGTGTCATTCAGGTCTACAAACGAGTAAAATTGCTTGGCCTATATATTGACTTGAACTCTTGCTTTGCATAGGCAAGGACATCATGTTCTACAAAAGCAAGGTAAGAGCTCAAAATTGGATGTATGTACACCTTGAAACAAATGAAATTGAATGAAAGCATACATGTGACATGACCTTAATGCATGGAGATTGTACTAATGTTCCCATGTTTCCATTTTTGGTGTATACGAGAGTGGAATTCATGTAATAATATTTCTTTTTCAATCAAAATGCAAAACTCACTTTTGGCAAAGATTGGACTTGTGCAATAGATCTATTCTTTCAATGGTGAACCTATACTTCATATTCATGGAAAGAATAAGTTGTGAAATTCCAATATTTGATTTGAAGATGGCATGTTCCAAAAATGCTTTGGCCAGCAAGACAATCAAATAACAAGATTACCATGATGTCCATCAATCAGGGTAATCTTAATTACATGGTTTTTCCTTTTCCCATTGATAAGGAATTGGAAATCTCAACAAATATCTACATGAACATGGATTCAAATGACAATTTAATGGGTTGCTATCAAATTCTTATCTACATATGGGAGCAACTTTTTAGTAAAGATGGTAACTACGTGATCAATTAATCCTTTCTGTGGTATCAACATGCCCTTAGGTTCACCAAAATGGTATCAACATTAAGATCCTCATAATCTGATTTGTAGCAAAACTTTATTAATGTACCGCACATTCCCTAATCCCTTGCAACTGGCTTCAAAGCAAAAGCTTTGATCTACATGATGTCACAATATGGTTGCAATAATATTTACGTGTTTGTAGCATTCAATCCTTGTATAAGCCACAAACTAAATACCATTCATAGGATTCTTTAGTGCTTCATGGATAAGCAAATCACACAGATATATCACATGGGTGTTCTTGTGATTTTGCACTTAGAGGACTTGACTTTGGTCATAGTCAAGTTCACATAAATTATTCATTACTCAAAGATTTCAACTTCATTGACTCCATATATGTATGTTACAATGCTAGCTCTTTTTGTAAAGGTGTAGGGTAACACATCTGGGTAGGCCGTCTCCTCATAATAAGGGGCCTAAGCAAAGAGGTGTAAGTGAGCCTTGCCCCACATTTTGAGAATTCCCCTCGCTACACTGTTTATGCAATGTAGAACTCTTAAGGCAATTCATGCATCAAACTTTCAGAGACTACCATTCAATGATGGATGCATTATGGGCACTGAGAACAGCACACTGATCGGGGGCTGTTGTTCCAGTTTCTAAAGAGGATATTTCACCAAAGTCAAATTGGGCCCAATGTTTCATGCATCTGCAATAATCTCTCATAGTTCATATATTGAGAAATAAAAAGACATTAAGTGGAAGCAAGTTCACAACAGTCCAGGTGGGTTTCCACAATTCAAAACATGACATATGGGTGTGCATTGGCACAGCTTTGCAATCAAAATGGGTTTTTTTTAGTTTACAGCCTTTTTGTGTACAGAACAATTGAGTTTAGAGCCTCTTAAGTTGAGAAAAATGTCAAATAATCAATCTGCGGGACAAGTGCCACAAGTGCCATGTCAAGCCAGCCAATGTGATCATGTTCATTGCAGACGAAAAACTGTGCAGCATTTTGAATCTCTCATTCATGGCCGTCAATTTCTTCTTGTAATCGTCACTTGCTGCTGCTATTGCCTCTGCAGGATTCCCTGTCTCTCGCATCCTCCCATCTTCCTTTTCTACTTTCAATCTCTCAAACATGACCTGCACCCAAAGGAAAGGAAAAATTCACATCATATTTTCAAACACACCCAAGTCAACAGTTTATTACACATCAAACATGTGATCAAACATCTTGTTAAGCATCAATAATCATAAAGATATGAGTGGTAGTTCTAGTTAGCATTCTGTGATGTAATGCTTAACCACATAAAATGGTGTTTTGATGAGTGCTTGTGTGTTATGAATATAAAAGGATTGTTGCACAAGAGCAATTTCTAATTGCCATGCATCAACTCTGGCAATGTAGGTGTGCTTAAAGGAAATTTGGAGATCCAATTGAGAGAGAGAGAGAGAGAGCTGAATCTACTGACCTTTGTTGCTCGTGGTTCCAGGAGGTACACATTTACAAGGGTGGCAGCTATCATCCACACAAAGTTCTGAAACTGCTGGCGTTCAAGAGTGTCTGCAGACAACCAGGGATGCATGATTGAGTGGAGCAGAAAAAGGAGCCCCTCTCCTGCTGCAACTACTCGCAGATACACTGGGAACATGCGACTCTGCACAAACCCAAACTGCTGCCTGGGAATATTCTTTGATAGAATGATCCCTGACACAAATGTCACCCACAGTGAGGAGCCATAGATAGTGGCGAAGGTGAGGAGATGGAGAAATCGTGCTAGTGCCAGGACAAGTCCCACTGGCCTCTTCAAAATAGTTCTTTTCCATGTGTGTGGTTTCTTTCCTGCAAAATCTGAACATACATAGAAATTGAGTCAGACAGCATCATGTCATCATACTGTGGAAACAAAATTGAAAGATTCACACACTGATTTCTGTTGTTATCATGTACATCTGGTGGGGTGAAGTCCTCCATAATCTAATAGCACCTGTCCATGAAATCCCATATCAACACAGAGCATTCTTAGTGTTCTTTGGTCAGTGATCAACAGAGATTCTTTTCAAGCCTGGACATAGTTCATCATCATCCATTGTAGATTGGCTAGCAACAACAACCATAAGGGTGCTGTAAGCTGTACCTTTAGCTTCTCTGTCTGATTGACCATCCGCAGTGGCATGTCCTTGCCACACATACTTTGTATTTCCCAGCAGAAGGGAGGTTGGAGGAAGCAAAAGTGGGTCCAAATTCTCTGCTTCTCCAGCACGACGCCATCCCAGTGATTCTGCCATCATTCCAAGCTCATCTGCTGCACCTTCATAATGCTCAGCAGCATTTCCCATCATATCACAACCAGCTTCATCCTTTGCACCTTCATAACAAGCTTTGGTTTTCTCTGCCCTGCTGCTCTTGTTGTAATCTTCAGGTACAAGCAAATCATCCTCACTGTCTTTTCCTGTTTCATCTTCTTGAATATGCATATTATCATCCCCAACTACTACATCTGCTTTATTGCTGCTGGTTGCTTCACTCAAAGGATGATGATTTATGTCCTTTGCACTATCACGCCCCTGGGCATGAAGAAGCAAGGCTTCAGAGGATTTATCCTGTACATATGCGATCCCTTGCCCAACATTAGGCAGAAAAGATCCAGCCTCCATGGCCCTCTGCCTCAGACAATCAGCTGTTTTACAAGCTGCATTGTTCACTGTATGCAAAATTCCAAGGCCTGCATCTTTCACGGCTTGCTGAGACTTGTCCACCATTCTTCCTACCACTTTATCATATGCTCTGTTCCTTGTCATTGTGGAATCCATTGCAGCAGATTCTCTAGATGCCATGACATCTCTTGTTGTGTCACGTGTGTTGTCCCAACCTGAGCCCAAAGTCTTCTTCCCTGCTGCACGTGGAGATTCATAAGCAGCATCCTCAGCACCCTCCTTGAAATGCTGCGCAGCCTACCATCCAACAAAATTTCACAACTGAATAAAGATGAGATTCTCATCAGAAACTCTCACAATTATTACACGTTGAAGGCTCAAGAACACACATGCACTCACATGCAATTCCTGTAAGAACCTGACAAAAAGTGGATATGTCAGCCAGGATCTTCTCTGAATGCTTACCTCATGCAATTCTATGGGACAACAGCAAGAAAGAATCACCAATTTGAAGTCTCTGTCATGTTCATGCAGATATAGGGTTTCTTGCAAAGAGAAGTTGCACACATGCATACAATCAGGGAATGATTTTTCTGGTCAAATGCCGGCATCAATTCCATACACATGATTGAACTGCAGATATAAGATTGCAGTTGAAAATGATCTCCAGCTAGACCCTTCATTGCATTGGAGATTTCAGAGATCCATCAAACGTTGTGCAGAAACATGAGCAAAGAAGTGTGTGATTGAGGGGTTCAAAGAAGAAATCCCACCTTGGTTGCAGAGGAGTCATGGTCTTGGGCTTTTGCAGAGCTTGCTGTGTTGGGCCAGATTTCAAAGCCATGATGATGGTCTCCTCCTTCCTGTAGCCATGCTCCCCTGCTTCTTCTTCCCCCTGCTGCTGCCATATCCTTCATTGCTTCTTCTTTGACTTCATCTGAGGTTGTGTCATCACCATGCTCCTGGAAACCTTGGCTTGCAGCAGCGTCATCCAGGTGCTCCTTAGGTGTCTCCGGGGCCTTCTTTTTCCTAAACCAGAACCCACCAAATCTCTCTTTCACAGGCGCAGCAGGAGCTTTCTGTTTCTCATTGCCTTGAGCCGCCCCGGAAGAAACTCCGGCCAGCAGCGTCTGCTTGACGGAGTCGACGGCTTGCTCCGTCTTTCGATTCAGAGCCTGCACCGCGTCTGTGAAAGGCCGGTACAACGCAGATTCCGCTACGTGTCTGATCCCTTCTCCCGTCTGCCGCGCATACTCCGCTGCAGTCCGCACCGGCTCCACGCTCGCTTCCTTCACCCGGACTTGGAGCTTGTCGTCAACGTTCTCCTCGACTCCCTCGCCAATATCTCCACCACGACCACCAGAAAACGGCGACACCGCGAGAACCAAGTCTACTGAGCTACTAATCAAAGAGAGCAACAACACCCCCGCTACTACCACCATTAACACCACCTTCGTTGCACCCATCTTCCAACAGCAGCAGCAACCCCCGTCTCTTGTTCGCCGCAAGTCTCCAACAATATTGCTTCGCTGCACCGCTTGAAAAAGCTTCCGCTGGTTACAAAATCACCACAAACTATAGCTCCATGCAAAGAAGAAGAAAGATTCAGTAGGAGCAGCAGCTCCCCAAATCACACGAAAACCGCGCTCTTTCTTCCCCTTTTCAATATCCTGCAGAGGATCTCTTGCTCCTCCCGTTTCTTCATTCTTCACACTCGAGACAACGCCCAAAGTTCAAGACAAAGAAGTTCGCAATCGGAAAAAAAGCAAATGCTACACGACAGACTATTCAAAGTTGGCACCTTTTTTTTGGTTTTCCCAAGTGAAGAGAAAGAGAGAAAGAGAGAAAGAGAGAGAGATACAAACAGGCAGATCAAAACCAAAAGCTTCAAGATATGAGGAGACGTGAGGCGAAGAGATTCATCCGCAATACCATTTAACCTCTCACACAACAACCCAACAAGCAAGAAAGAATACGAAGAAGAAGAAGAAGAAGAAGAAGACGACGAAGTCTACAAAACCACTTGCCAAAATCTCCAAAACTTCAACCAAAAATTAAGTTGAAAATTTCTTTAGTAAGACAAAACTTGTGTGCTTCAATCTATCGATTCTTCGCGCAAATCTTTGCTCTAGTTAGAACACAATCTTCTCGAGAATCAGAAGAAAATTTCAGTGCAGATTAGGCGCCGCGGAGAGCTCGTCGGTAGTGCTGGCGGGAAGAGAGAGACAGAAAAAAAGACTCGCGAGAGATTTACCTCTTAGTGCGAGGAAACAAGAAGTAAAAGTCTTTTTACTGTTTGAAAATCAAGGGAAGCAATTTCTCCATTTTTCAAAAATCCTTGTTCGTGTTTTCACCAAGAAGCAGTAAAAAAAAAAGGTAGTAAAATAAGAGTAGTAGGCTAGTAAGTTCGTAATGAAAGTGACGCAAAAATTCTCGCTTTTAATCCGCTGTAAACAGACATGTCGACACTTGTCCCCCCCGGAACCGACGTGTTGCTTCTCCAAGGTAGCCAAGTGTCATGCACGGATAGGAGTAGGGGTCCATGGATGATATACATCATCTGTTCGCTAATGAAACGAATGAAAAGGGAATTTGGATGGAAATTGGTCCTCTCCGAAAGTCACGAGGTCGAATCCTGTCGTCCTCGTCTCTTTTCCTTCGAGTTCTTCCCCGCACACAGCAAACTTCTCTTCTCGCACGACGCCTCTGTACAACAGCCGAGTGTAAGCAAGCTCACCAATTAGCAATCCATGGCGGTGCGTATATGTAAGTTTGTTTCTTCCCCGTGCTCTTGAAACTCGGGGTCTTGTGTCTGATTAGAGTAATTGCAGACTTTTTGCTGCAGGCTCGGTAAGAGACTGAATAATGTTATGATCCAGTCGAGGTTTTCTTTGTTGTTTGTGTTTCTGGTGTTACTGAAGGGAATTAATTGTCTTCGACATCATTATCTATGGAAAACCAGATATTCTATGGTAGTGGTAGATATTATGAAGTGGAGCTTGGTAAGTGGAGTAGGCAAGATGAATATCTTCAGACTAGTCGGGGATATGACGCAGCTGATTAGCCGGGTATAAGATACACACCATCAAATCGTGTGCTGGTACATACTTGGTTTGTACTCCTATCTTCTTCGCAAACGGTCTTCCATGGCTAGAGCGTTCTATTTCTCTAGGTTCTCGGAAATATATTCTGGGCCAGACTTCCGTTTCTGCATTTTTTTTGTTTTGACGATCAATCGTTTCGAAGCGTGTATATTTCCCTGTCAGCAATCGTGTTTACGGTTTATCATGTCCACAGGGTTTGAGAGCTCAATTCCCTGTACAATGCTTAGATCCAGATCTGGCAATGTGGATTTTGATTTCACAGAGGTACAGATGCGATGAAAAATTGAGCTCATTCTTCGATAGTTTGGGAATCAGAACAGTAAGCTGCTTATGAAGTTGGATCAGTGATGTTGCTGATGACACAGGAGCTTTATGCCAAAGTCTACAACAAACTATCTGGATTTATCTCGTGTGTTAACTGATGCAATAATTTCTCCAGTGAGTGAGATATATACAATGTGACAAATTTCGCTCATTCTTTGATAATTTCGGAATCATAACAGTATTCTGCTTATGGTGCTGGTGTTGGATCCATGACCTGTGTGAAGACACAGGACCTTATCCCCTAGTCTTTGCAACAAACCTATCTGAATTTGTTTGGTGTGTGAACTAATGCGATTTTCTTGTCCCTGTACAACATGGTCATGAAACCGATCTTCTGCAGGCACATAGTCATGAAACTGGTCTTGCTTGGCAGCTCCTCTTGCATTGTGTGGTACATGAGGTACCATGAAGTGGTGCAGTGACCTTGTGACAAGGAACATTAATGTGTCTCAGCATTGTATCCTGTTTTTGAGATGTTTGTTGCTCACTCTTTTCATCAATAATAAGCTCAGTTTTCATGATGTAAGTTAGTTGTCCACAGCCACCATCATGTTGTGTCCATGAAATGTCTGTCTGATTTTGTGAAGTAGAGAGAAGCAACATACTTATTGATCAATGGTGTTGTTTTCCAAGTCAATAGCGAGTAATGTATTTTAGGTTCATTCTCTCTCCTCTCACCTTGAATGTCATTGGTTTGTTAAAACGCTACATTCAAGTTCCTTCTGCATGAGAGACTCTTCCTTGTACAACTTTCTGGCATTATATCCTGGTTTTGCCATGTTTATTGCTGGCTCGTTTCGTCAACAAGTTCACTATCCTTTGAGGTAAGGGTTCTTCTAGAACTTGAAAAAATGTTTGCTGGGATTCTAATGCCAGATTTGCTGGTCAGCAATACAGGCACTCTGGACTCCTTCAGTGTATCTAGAGGCAACTGGAATTGCACCACAGTTGATGCTGTTACAGACACTGAGTAATGTGCTGCTACATTATCAAGAATGTTGTCTAGAATGCTATATTACCAAGAATATTCATGAGACCAGAGCTCCACATTGTCAACCAAGCTAGAAATGAGTGTACTTAATGTACATCCAAGGGGACTGGGTGCAGTGCACAACCCCAAACCCCTTGCTGACTTCATAGCTTTACAGGAATATAAAGCTTCAATACAGCAGTAGTTTTTTGTCTTTTTTTCCAAAAGCATCAATCTCCTCATATTCCTGATAATTGCTTCTTTTAATTAGCTACTGCTATGATTGTTCATATGCAAGTCAGCAACCTGAAGAAACAAGCGAGGTATGAACCCTTGGTTTGTTTTCACTAGGTTGTAGCACATTAGCCACTTTGTGGTAATGGCTATATGAGCAAATGCTTATTTGATATCTCTAGTCTATAAGCTCTCATAATTATCACTAACACCTTTGTGTAAGCATAATAATAACAACTCAGTCATTTCAGGATTTGATTGACAAGCTGCTGGTGCAAGTTTTGCACAAAGCTGTTATCACCAAATTACCTCTGATGTAGGGACAAATCCAAAACATATACAGTAAACAGAACTTGGACAATAGTTGAAGCTGGGAGATGACTGATATTCTCTTCCCTATGTTGATTTGGAGCACGCTCTATAGATTGTGGCAGAGCATGGGGCTTAATGGTTACCAGTCACCTCCAAACATTTTCAGCCCAATTTGCTGATGTTGAGAGTTCAGATGAGATCTGGTATAGGAATGAATCCACTCCAGAGCAGCTGTGACCTGTAAGATCCTCATCTCTGCTCCATCATGTTCCAGTGTAAGAAGACATATAATCAACAAGCAATACATTTTCCGTGCAACAAAAATTAGACAATCAGGTATGATCCTGGCTGAAGATTGACAAACAACACCTCCTATCCCATTGGTTGCACCAAGTGATATGAGACCAACACACTTCATCCTATGGAAAATTTCATCTCAGAACCCAACTCTGGGATTTTATGCATGGATGGATTATACACGTAGTGGGAAAGGGCACCCCAGCACCCTTGCCACCAATCGACTGAAAAATGAGACGGAAGTGTAACAATACATATGGTAAGATGTACTCACCCATTTATCCTGTGTTCTGGATGCCAGCAGCGATTCCCTTCATTGTCAAGATCAGGGTATCTTCTAGCCCTGGGGCATATTCTGACTTTGGGTTGAGGGTCACCAACTCAGTTGTTCGCTTGGCAGGTTTTCCTGGCTGCCCATTCTGTCGCGCAGTTAATTTTGCACTCTCATCTCGCATTTTCTTGAGCGTATAAGCTTGCTGTACATTGAGGACAGTAATATATGGTTCTCGAAGTCTCAAACGCTGCTTTAGAGTGGGGTTTCCTGCCAACACATCCTCATGTCCAGCAACCTGCAAAATATTGGGAGGACAATTTGAATTTCCTGATAAGCCAATTCAGATTGTTGCTGAGAGCTCCTTATTGGATCACTCCTAATCAATCTGCGATAATTTGATTGCTTTAACAATTATTGGCATGGAGAATGATATCTTGCCCAAGTCAAGCTGAATACTTGAACTTGCAGGTGAAGAACTCAGCATTTTGAGGTTGCAGAAGCTATGTTTTCCAAAACTTAAAAAAGTGAAAACAGAATGGCACAAACATATTGCTGAGCTTTTTGTGAGCTCTGAAAATTTACCTTTAGAAGAAGACTCCTGGTTTCCTCATACTTGCGTCTCAATTCCACACCAAAGGGCTTCAATTCAGGTGACACAAGCAAGGAATCGTACAGTGCTGCAATGCGGGGATCACCTTTAGCAAACACCATCTCAACTAGATCGAGTGTCACACGGAAAAATGGCCACTGGTTGTACATCCGGTGAAGAATGACAATGCTGCTTGGATCAGATTGCAAAGCATGCGCAAGTGCCCCACCGAGCCCTAGCCAGACTGGAAGATGGAAGCGAGTCTGTGTCCATGCGAAAATCCAAGGAATGGCTCTTAATGACTCAATGCCTCCACTGGGTTTACGTTTTGATGGACGGCTTCCAATATTCATACGTCCATACTCCAGTTCTGGTGTTGCCTGGAAGAAACAACACACCTTCTAAGGATATTCAAGACCTTGATCTACAAAACTCTGTGCTTGCAGAAAAAATCAATATTCCCAAACAAACAGATCAAAAGCCTTGCCAAACACTGAAAGGAAGAGAAAAACAAAATCTCAAGGGATATTACAGACAGTAGCTGAGCCCACATCAGTGACCAACATGATCCAAATCTCACAACTCTCTGCTCATAACTAAGCTCCTCTTCAACTAAGGCAGATGTCTGTTTGCATAGATTATTGAGTATGATGGAGTCAGAATAAATATAAATTTACCGTGCGAAAGTAGGAAACAAAATCTGGGTTTTGGAATACAACTGAACGATACTCTTCAGTTGCCACAAGTGCCATTGAGTCCATGACTTTGCGCCACTCAGGCTTTGGTGAAATTGGAGGGTGCATTCCATGTTCAAGAGTGGCTGCTGTAAAGCGCTGCAATGTCCTGAAACACAGGTGCTCCTCCCCAAAAGATTGCTCTATCACTTCTCCTTGAATTGTAACCCGCAAAGACCCATTGATTGTATCAGGGGGCTGTGATAAAATAGCAAGATGGGTAGGACCCCCACCCCTACCCACTGTGCCACCACGGCCATGAAACATTGTCAACTTCACTCCATACTGTTTTGCTACTTCAACCAGTTCTTCCTGTGCCTTAAACATATACCAGGCTGCTGACAGACGGCCTGCATCCTTCCCAGAATCTGAGTACCCTATCATAACCTGGAAATGGGAGGAGCATGACAATCATTAGGATGTGAGCATAAAAAATCCACCTAGCACTCAGCTGTCAGTGTGGAGAATGAAACAGTAACAAAGTGCATTCAACACTGCAAAGGCCAATCAGAAGAAAACAATTACACAGAGTATTGTTACCTCTTGCTTTCCATTGATTCGATTCAAGTACCAGTCAATGGAAAAGAGGCGTGACAGTGCAGCTGGTGCAGACTCCAAGTCAGCCAGCTTCTCAAACAAGGGCACCACCCGTAAAGGCTTGGGAACTCTACACTCTCTCTGCAAAAGCTCTACTATGAGAACATCTGACGGTGATGTTGCCATGGAGATAACATATGCACCAAAACAGTCTGGTGGCAGCTCTGCAATCAAGCGAAATGTGTCTAGCACGTCCTTGACTTCATCAGTCATTTTCAGGTCTGCTCCAAAGAGAGGCCGCTTGCCACGGAGCTCAGATAGAACCCATTCCTGTCAATGTCAATTGAACATAGTAAATAGATTGGACAGCAGATTTGGCTGCTGCAACACTCATATCATCCCAAAGGTCTCAAAACCAGAAGCAAGGGGCTTCTCAATCAACCACAACCCCCAAATTTGCAGCAAAAAGCTCAGGAAATATCAAAATTGCCAATATGGCCAAGTGAAACTACAAGCAGTCCACATCCACTAAGAACACATTCCAAGCAATCTTTTACATTCTGGTCAGAAACCAGAACAACCTGTATTTGCAACACTAGTATCATATACCCTCAAGACTGAAAAGAAAACCATGGTGCCAAAACCACTGAACTTCCTGCTTATAGAGTTGCTCCCTGCTCATTCAATTATGCAGAGCACATACCTGGCGCTGATCCTCAGACCAATCACGATATGATCCAATGCCAAGGTGGGTTGTGATGGCATCTATTGCATCAGTGTGGCGCTCAGACTCTTGCCGGATGTCTAGCTTTACCAGACTCAACCCAAAGCATGACACCTGTCGCATGAAGTCCAATAGGCTCCCATCTGCAATTGACTTGTCCCCTGTCTCTACTAGGGACCGGTAACACAACTCCAAAGGCTCCAGAATCTGTAAGATGAAATGTTCAACATCATTGACAACAGAACTTCT
>Ga0209208_10002120_pt1 | contig 28372 bp, 24 predicted proteins | sample S1TSphfallax_3_FD_187694 | JGI IMG/M metagenome (GOLD analysis project Ga0209208, IMG submission 187694) | Host-associated microbial communities from peat moss isolated from Minnesota, USA - S1T2_Fd - Sphagnum fallax MG (SPAdes) (version 2) | ecosystem: Host-associated > Plants > Peat moss >...
TTACTCCCACGATTCCACACACCTGGGCGCTGCTCGACCCGGGCCAAGTTTTTTTTTATCGTTCGGGTCTTTGAAGCCTGGGCGTTGGGACTTGAGACCTGGATTGATCAGGACTCAGGACTCGAAACTCGGTAAGTAAAGAAGTAAAAGTGTGTGATTGAGGTCTTGAATAGTTTTTGGGCCCTCGGGACTCGGGGGACAGTTTTAAAAGTGACCTGGGTTTTAGGACCTCGACAGACAGTACGCTGCCCCAGGCGACTTGTACCCGAACTCCGAAACCACAGATCTTTTAAAAGAAAACTCTGGGAACAGGACATTCCAACCCGGAAACCACAGATCTTTTAAAAGAAAACTATGGGAACAGGAAATTCCGACCGACCGGGCCCGATGATCCGAATCCCGTTTTAGTCGCTTCAAAAACCCGAGCTCCGTCAGGGACGTAGTGAATTTATATGTAAGATGATATGAAAATAGTGAAGTTTAAGAATGCTTGTATATTTTGGCTCCCTGCTGGAACCTGTTGTAGGAAATCTGGAGACTTTATTTTTCTTTTAAATTAGAAGAAAATAATCAAGCTCATACAAGGTTGTGACTTGAGACCAGTATTGGGTAAATGATGAACCTCTTTCATTAACTCATCCAAATTTGAAGAGGAAAGGCTGCTGCTGGTGATTTCACAAGCAATCCCACAAGCGGGCCAAGAGTTGCAGTTGGTGATTCATGGGCTGCCATGGTGTTGGGAGGCGCAGGGTCACAGGTGCTTAACCCTCCAGAGCCAGCAAAGTCAGGAGAGTGTCAAGCCTTGCACCTTCACTATGGAAGGGGGATCTTGCATTCTAAAATGACCGACTAGGGTTTAGTACTCAAACCTCTAGCCAGAGGCGGCCTCTGAAGGAGATCCAGAATTCCGCTGAGGTACTTACGGCAAGTGGAAACACAGAAGGCAGTAAACTTCAGGTGCATAGCTTTATATTTTCCCAGGTTGGTGCTGCAGGGGCCTCAATTTGTGTAGAAGGCAGATTTCTCAGTTCACTTAGCCAAGTCTGCAGCCAGAAGCAAATCCAGTAGAAGAACTAGACGTCAAAGAGAACAACTCCCTGCCAAGTGGGAGGGAAAATGTGGAAAGCCAGGAGGAGTAGGATCAGAGGTAAATAACATGTCCTTCAGGTGAGATCAAAAGTGAACTCGCCCAGTTAGGGCCCATGTTGGGCAACCACCATGAGACAGCCTCTCACACTCAGATTTGCCTTGGTGCCATTCCCTGTCACCTTCGTTCTGTTCACATGCCTCTCTAAACACCTATGCTACATGCACATGGAAAACCACACATTTGGTGAAGCTATAACATTCATGCTTGTCTCATAACCCAAGGCTTCCTGACCTCTAAATGAGTGGAACTAAACTTGTTGCGAACTTCCCAAGTGGTACAAAGCCTTGTTACTTGTTATTACCATCTCCTGTCTTTTGGCCTAATCGTAGACTTGTCTAGTTCAAAGACTTAGCGCACCAAGGGCATCATCTCAAGCCCCCTTTATCAAACCCTCACTTATCAACACCTATGTGCCTCATGAGTTTGTCAAACCGGGAGTTGAACCCAGCCCAACATTAGACTTGTAAGCCATTGTGGGGGTTGCCCTAGGGTGGTTTGAACTTGAGCCCCAACTAGACGAATCCCAACACTTGAAGGTCTACCTAGAAGGGCATGTCACTCTCCCCCACTTTAGTGATGTCAACATTCTTGTTGATGTTATTCTAAAGTGACCACCTTCAACACTTTTGCCAACTTCTCTCTCTTGACCCAATAGTGAGATTAGCTACTTCCTAATCAAAAGAGCCCATTCACACAATGTCTTTGTGTTTTTAGTGCAAGAGGTATTATTGGGTGTGTTTTCCATTTTTACCTAGTGTACTTAGGAGTTCCAATCACCACATCGGACAAAGGTTACAAATAGGCCAATAGATAATGTTGGACCAGCCTCTATAGTCCAAGTCTCCTTTACCCAAGTGGGACATGATTCATGAGTACATGCACAGGAAATTTAACTTCTCCATTCAAGGACATGCCATTTTATTTACACACACCACCCTCCTGATCTTGCCTAATTGAACCTTGAAGATTTTCAATTCAAGTTCAACCCCAAGTTCATTTCTATTGGTTATGATTCCCTTGCCTTTCCCAACTACTTCTTCCACCATGAACCTTCACCATTTCGCAGCTGACCATATTCGCAAAAACCTTTAATCCTTGTTTTGTGAAAGTAATTAGTTTGGTTATTTTGTGGGTGCTTTCCCCATTTTAAATAAAATGTCCTCATTAACATTTAAGCCATTTGCAGGTGGGTCCCTCTTTTTTTTTAAGGTTCTTTTCATTCCAAGTTCATGACCCCTCTCCTATTCAAACTTGTTTACCATTTTTTGCAAGTGGTCGAAATGCGTAACTTTCATCCATATTGCCTCCTTATATTTTACTAGATACTCCTTGCCTTTGAGGCGTGTTTGCTTCACACGAAATATGTTTTTGATTTCAATAGCAAGCCTATGTTTAATGGCATCAACTTTCGGTCGCATTTTTTACTTCTGATTTAACCTTTGTTCATCACATAGAAACAATTTAAGTTTTGCAACGTGAAAAGTTAGATGTGCCACAAAATTAGCTAACAACTTTAGGGTGTACATGTTAGGGTGCAACTTATGCAAAATTTCATAAGGCCTTGCATACTTGGCAATAAAACATGGGGCCAATCGATTGGGCATCTTAAAATCCTAGATGTTCAACCACACATGTTGCCAACCTCAAACCCCACATGCCTTTGTGTTTTATTGGCATGTTTTTCATATCACTCTTGAGCCTGCTCCAAGAGCTTCTTAGCTTGGGTGTATTTCTTTTCACATTGTTTAACCATCTCGATAACTTCCTTGGAATGATCTCTTTGTTCCATGGGAATGGTTGAATCCATCGGCTTCCTAGTTTCTTTTCCCAATGCCAATTAAAATGAAAACATCTTAGTCACCAAATGCATTGTGGAGTTATAACAAAACTCCACTAGGCTCTAAGATGTTCACCTTAATTTTTTTTATGAGCACTCATATAATTGTTGAGGTATTGATTTAACACCCCATTGACCCTTTCTATTTGGTCATTAATTTGTGGGTGAAATGCCATACTAAATGACAACTTCATCCCCACCTTTTGGAACAAATGTTTTCAAAAACATGCCATAAACTTGGTGTTTTTATCACTTACAACGAATTGTGGCATCCTGTGATGCCTGACCCACATATCAAAAAACAAATTTGCCAAGTTGAAAGTTGTTAATTGGAGTCAATTTTGCCAACTTGGAGAATCGATCGACTACCACAAGAAAGGCATCCATTCTATTCCATTCGGGTAGTTGGGTCATGAAGTCCATGGAAACACATTCCCATGGTTCATTTGGGATTGATAAAGGTCTATACAATCTTCTTTTTTTCTATGGACTTTGTGCTTTGGCACTTGACACAAGTGCGCACAAAATGCTCTACATCTTGTTTCATTTTAGGCCAGTAAAACCTCTTTCCTATAGCCACCTTCATGTTCATTCATCATAATGCCCCGCCATGGGCACGTCATGCTCTTCTTGCATAATCTTTGTGTGCAACTTCCCTACTGGCCGATAGGGCCATATTTAAGATGAAGGAACCCAAAAGGATTGTCTCACATGAAACATTCTTTAACATATGTTATTAATAAGTTTGATCAAGACTCAAATCTTTGCTTATTTTTCTCATTTTAAACACATTTCTTGAAAAATACATTCAAAATAAATGAATGATATAAAACAACCAAACATTTGATACAAAAAGGATGTCCATTGAAATCTTGAAACAAAAAAGTTTAAGATCGTAACAAAACCAAAAATGATTTTTAAAGACATGAAAGGACTTCAAAAGCCTATTGAATTCTAAAGTTCTTGGACTCATTATGGGTTAAAAGGCCATATTTACCTATGTTAACCAATAAAAAACTATGTGAATCAATCTTTACAACAAACAAGACAAAATAGTCAATACATTTTTAAGGAATATTGACCATACACTTAAGGACTATTAAATTTGGTTAGTTTATGGCATTTATGGATGCAAAAAACTTAGCATCATTAAAACTACAGCCCATAAAGAAAACATTTTAAAAGTATCCAACCTTGTTAAAGAACAAGAATCTTTTTTGTTTGTGTGGCCTGAAGGACTTTGTATGGGAAAATGTGTATTATAAACATTGATCAGAGTTGTCAATATTAAGTCATTACATATCTAATGTTTCAAATTTTGCGGATTTTTTTTCACACAAATAGAAATGTTTTACCGTGGTGATTAGTCTACAATGCAATGTGGCCATTATTCCATGTATGTTCTACACACTATGCACAACATTTTCAAGCTCAAGGGACATGGGGGAGGTTTCAAGCTCACATCATGACACTCTGGGTTTTATAGTATCCATGCTTTCTTTACAATCTTTTCATTTTGAAATGCTTCTTGTTTATGAGCCTAAAGTAGATTCTTTCATAATAATTTTTCAACATTCCCAACTAGGTTTGTTAATTAATAATTCTACAAGTTCAAGAGTTCAATGCACGTAGGTTTCGTCTTTGCAAGTATTCATGAACATCTTCAATGTCATAATGGGTTTTGGGAATATATTGCTTGCAAGAACTGTAAAATGTATGCAAACATCTATAGTGCCAAAACTTAAGTTTGAAATAGAACCATTGCCTTTTTACTACATCAATCACCCAAAACTTAGTGACCTTCTTATATACAAAGTTCCTTTAAGGGTGCATCCTTGGGGTGTGAATTTCATCCATATCAAACCAAAGATCTATCATTATAATTTCAAGAACTTCTGCTTTTGTGTGAGGAAGATGGACTGGGCTTTGAAGGCCTATGTGCACATCAGAGGTTGGTGGATACTAGTTTCGTTGGATGAATCAGAAATGCAAAGACTTGATTAGGTCTATGTGTTTTCTTACCTTTGAAAATTTTCAAAGTTGCCACTATTAGTTACATTTTTTGACGTTGTTTACACTTTCACAAATGCCTTTATAATTCCATTAGGTTATAGGTCATAAAACAATGTAGGAATGATTTTTTCCATAATACAATGTGAACTTGTGTTTACAAGATCTATTGATATGTATAAGCTAAATTGGGTGTAGGTGTTTCAACATATGTGTGGGTGTGTTTGTTGATTTAGGGTTCTGATCTATATATCATCTCTTGTACATTTTGATGTTTTTAATGGGGAATAGAAGGAATCAACATAGAGTTGGAGAGGGTATTAGGAAAGCCTTGGAGACACAAGTTGCATGAAAGTTGGTGGCTAGGGATAGAAAACACAAATCTAGGGCTACTAGGAAAGAAATGTTCATTCAATGTCAACAAATTATTGTAGATGGTAATCCTATTCACACTACTGACATAGATAGGTTGACCTCTAGATTTGCAAGTTGTATTGCACCACTCCTACATAAGATGACAAGATTGAAAGGTCTCAAATATCAACAATTGGCCATGGAAAAGCTTTTGAAACAACCCATCTTGATTAAGGCAATGCCAAATGTGGTTGTGAATTCAAAACAATATGAAACTACATTTGAAATTGTTAACAACATGAGAGAAGGTTGGCAAGGTATAAAGGCTAATCATAGTCTTGATGAGGTGAGAGCTAAAAATGCTGTGAATAGTATGGTTGTTTCAAATTCTACCCAAAGTCTTACTACAGTGGGCCAACTCATTGGAACAAATTGGAGAATCTTGAGAAGAGGACAAAGCATGATAATACAACTTGAGGGTGGTATTAGCATGCAATGGGACCCTACAATCTGAACAAAAAGAAAAGATGTTTTTACAAAAGATGTTGATGCAATGGTGGAATTCTAGACAAATGTAATTAAGGTCAATCCAAACAAATGGGATGTCATGATGCACCACATCATGAAGAATAGATAGGAAGAACATGCTATTCATTTTCTTGAAGAACCACGGGTGCATTCTTCCAAAAAAAATTCAATTTGATTTTTTTTTATAATTGTTTTATTTTTTGTTTCAACTTGTTGCATTGTTTATGATTGTTCATGGGGCTTGGATTTGTGATTGTAAAGGACATCATAGGTTGAAAACATATGTTTATAATTGCATTCATGACAAGAATCATCTAACAAGCCTAAATCATTAAAGGTATTGCAAACGAAAAAACCAAGAAAAACCCTACTTTCTTTCCCTTACACATGTGACATATGTGAAGGAAGGAGGGTGGGGTTGCTCATCCTTTGAAACATAAAATATATAATCCAACATCAAATACTATTGTATTCCATACATGGGACGAAATCCTATACCCAATTTGAGGTGAAATTTTGATGTACAAGAACAAATCCTAACTGAACATGAATACCATGTCTTATGTGCATGCTCCAATGTTCACATGAAGTGATATTGGAACCGTCACAAACTTTTGCATCTACAAGAATTTGCAAAGCATCTCTTAAAACTTCGTGTTCTTTGTTTAACTTGTCATCGACCACATCCTCATCTCCAAGAGTTTCCTATTCTTTAATTGGCATTGTGTTAACTTGTAGGTTTGATGTTGCTACACCATTAAGTGCGGCATCATCCTCTACTATGACAACCTCTTGATAATTGCCCACAAGGATCAAAGGTTTCAAATGCTCGTGCATTGTTCTTTTGTGTGTGTGCACCATGATTTAGTGTTCATAGACAAAGATATAACTATAATATCAACAAACCAAATAAATAAATAAATTCCTTTATGAAAGATTAAAAAAACCAAAAAAAAAAGGAAAAAAACAAGCAACATCAAAAAAAAAAAAAAAAAACAAAACAAAAAAAAAAAAAAAAAAAAAAAAAAAAAAAAAAAAAAACACTCACACAAGAAAAATAAATAAAACACACACAAAAAAGGAGACAGAAAAATGTTAGAAAACTTCATCTAAGAATAAACTTGCTTCACCCTAAACCCTCCTCCTCTTTGCTATTTCTTGTTGCTCCTTCATTACAAACTCAAAACCAAAAAATATATATTAAAGAAAAAACCCCTCCCTACCATCGTTGGGGAGCTTCGGCTCCCCCAGCAAGCAACCCTCTCACCCCTTGTTGATGGTGCTTCATCAACACACAACTGGCTGGAGCTTGCACACACATAGAGCTTGATGCACACACCCACACACACAAAGGAAAACTATGTTTTAAGACAAAAACAAACAACAAAACGCAAAATAAGAACGTCGAGGAGCTTACCTTGACAATGCTCTTGCAACAGGGGAGAAGGCTGTTACAATTGCTCTTCATGGCTACTGTGATGCTTGTTGGTGCCCCCCTTGACGATTGCTGCTCCTCCCCCTGCTCTGGAATTCTCAGGAAGAAAAAAAAGAAGAAGAAAACTAGCTTTGATGGTGCACAATGGTAGGAGAGGGTAGGTAGGTGTCTAGTTTTTCAAATTCAAATTGAGAGGGCTGGGTGCGGTAGGGAAAGGGAAAAAAATGAGAACAACTTGGCACTTGGTCTAGGTTCATCTCAAAAAGGAGCTGAATGACCTCGTCCCCCAACTGGTGCACTGCTGGTTGCTAGGTCACAGCAGCCTGCTTGAAGGGGGAGTTCCCCAAGAATTCGAAGCAAGCACTCCAGTGCTACATCATTTAAAAGACCAGGAATTGGCTCATTAGCGAGATCGTGCAGCAGTTTGATCAACCTGGATCACCAGCACTGGACTTTGTAACTGGAGTGAAAAAATCTCAAAGCTAAAAGATGAAGGAAACTGATTTATAAGTCTTCCAATCTTTAATATATTCGGAAAACATGTTTCAACCAATTTATTAAATCAAACCAAATCAGTAGGGTGTTCTTTGCAAAGGGTATTATCCCAGGCCAAAAATGGTGACAAACTCATTTCAGGCACTTCCCAACAAAAGCACCTCATCGGAGCCCCAGTAGCAAAATGGAAACAAACATGCTCCACTACTGCCCACCTCTTCATTTTATATACATGAGATTTAAACTTTGAAAAAAACTTGACACCTGATGAGTGCATGCTGAGCCTTCTCATAGGCTGAATGAAACTTTTATTTCCAAAACTGTTTGTCACCATTTGTGGCCCGGGCATAGTAATCATCACATAAGTCATACTCTGGGACTCTAGAGATCTCGCCCTTGCAGTTTAACGGTGATACACACACAAGTGCTCACACAGTGATGACCGTGAGTTTTGAGCGATCACTGAGTGTCGAAATCGAGACAATCACTGCAGAAAAGTTGCACTACTGTGCATGCGACCGCATGTTGCAGAAGGTGCATGCGCGCAGAATGGGTATCAGGTCCCGACCTGCTTGCGTGTTGCTGAACCTTTTTCCCTGAATTACAAAGTCGCAAACTATATTAACACTTTCCACCCACTAACTAAAACCCGCCATCAGCACGGGACTTCGCGTCTTGCATCATCAAATCTCTGGAACGGTCATTTGCCATACGTGGTCTGTTGTATGTATACTAAGCTGTAACACGACCTTAATTTCAGAGTGCGTCTTACTGAATCAGTTGCTGCATAAGAATTGCACGGTATTGTGATATACACGACTTTAGCGTCAATTAAAAAGGAATTCCAGTGTGAGATAGGCATGTGGTGTGGCCTTGCAGTTTGAGCGTCGCCGCGTCAAGGTTCTTCTTTGCAGCGCAATTGGATGTTCTTGATCGAGTCATGGATCAGATTCAGGACGATCGTGAATGGAGTACGGATGAACCGCCATACTGGTTGAAGCCCCGAATATGGCTGGCGAAAACTTTAGAGTTGGTGATAGCCGTCGTGCTCTTCTTGTGGCTGCCTGCTGCAATTGTGGTGTCAAGAGTTTACAAGTGGGTGCGTTCACTACTGCCGTGGAAGCGTCGTCGTATCGTCAAGGATACTGTGGTCGTCATAACCGGAGCTTCTTCTGGTATTGGTGAAGTAAGAAATTCTGTCCTGCAATTTCATCAAACCGCTCAGGTTCAATTTTGGAACAATTCCGATCGTGTGGTACGAAAACCTGTTTAACTACCGTCTCATGAGGGCAATCTGCATTGACAGGCAATTTAGTCAGAGTTACACAGAGGTTAGGAACAGTGCAAGCCACCTGCCTGATTCAGAATCATTTGACCCAAGGCGGGGAAAGTGTCCAGAAGATGCACATACACACTGCGAGATTGTCTACGTTGGTCTTCGTATAAGCATCAACTCTACACTAGCCCAGTGCAGAGTCTAGGGCTCAAGAGTGGGCCCCTTGCAAGCTCTGCTTGTGGGTCCAATTTCAAACTGCCAGTAGCTGATGCATGCTAGAAATGGTACTAGTAGGGCTGCAGGATCGATCGATCATCCTACGTATGACAACATTTGAGAGACCTTTAAATCCTTGAGAAAAGATTTTAGAAACCCTATTCCAGTGTGTCCGCCCCGAACAGAGACTGTAGCCGTAGTAAGGCTGGGGGACTCTTATTCTGAAATCTTGATGGTTTCAGTCAAACACTTGAGTTATTCTTCTTGTCAGAGGACAGTGTGGTGGTCTTCTCATTCAAGGTGTCCATATCGGTGTAGTGGGCTGTAAATTGATGGAGGGTTGAGATCACCATCTGTACGCTGTGATTGTGCCTGCAGTGCTTGGCACTGGAGTATGCAGACAGGGGTGCAAAAGTGGTGTTGGCCGCCAGGCGTGAGAACAGGCTGAGGGAGGTGGCGGAGAAGTGCATGCAACGCGGTGCTCGAGATGCTGTTTTTCTAAAAACTGACGTTTCCAAATTGGAAGACTGTGAAAAACTAATCAATTTTGCGGTTGACACCTTTGGTCGCAGTTATTACACTTACTCTGTACACCTGCGTAATGTTTTTGATCGAACGTTTTGCTATGTACAATTTCCTGGTCTCCTTTTTTTGAAAAGTCTTTTGAGTATGTTGGAGGATTCTGATTTTGTGGATGTAGTGTCTAAAAGAGCAGCAAAAGGGTTTATTGTGGCGCCCAAGTCTGAGCTGCTTACTAGAGGATGAATTGAGAAAGACCTGATCCGTTGGCACTCCATACAAGCAAAAGTCATGCTAGTACGCTTGAGCCAGATGAAAGCACAAAAATCATGAATCTAACAAACAATCACGACCTTCTTGTTTAGAAGTTTGGAAGCATGGGTTCAATATGTAAGCTGGGAAGATTCTGTCTTAGCATTCTAGGAGGCTGCAATAGTGGCTGTGCTCCATATTCCTCATCAATGGTTGTCTTATTCTTTCTCAACTCTAGAAAGGAGATGCTGCAGTTGAATTGGACTTGCTAATGCAAGTTGGATGTGGGTGGACCAGTTGATATTCTGGTGAACAATGCAGGCACTGCAGCAGTTGCTGCATTTGAGGAATATCCAAATGTCCCTGAATTTCAAAAGATTTTGGTGCGCAGTACTTTCTCTGCGCAAGTTTCAGTCCACCAATTTTCCACATACTAGTCCCTTTTCATTTGTGATCTTTCCTGTTTGAGTTCTTTATTTTCTGTCTATGTGTGGGTGCAGGATGTCGACTTCTGGGGCAACATTTGGCCGACAAAGTTTGCACTTGAGCATCTGAGGCGCACAAGAGGGCAAATTGTGGTGACCTGTTCAGTTGCTGCCTTTGTCCCTTATCCCAAGCAATCTTTCTACAATGTAAACTGCTGCACCTCCTAAATTTCTTGGGTTGTTATGTCAGAAATCCTTTGTTGCATCTGAGATTGAGTTTCTGGGCTAGCCAGCATCGAATCCATTCCACTTTCAGCATATATTTGGACCAAACTCTTTACCTGTGAGTTGATTGAAGCCATTGCAACCTTGATCATGACGGTAAGTTTGAATTGGCTTACTGATCATGGTCATGTGAAGCCGTTTGCATCTGACTCGACGCTGATTGTCATACTTGCACAACAGGCAGCTAAAGCAGCCCTTCTAAACTTTTATGATACTCTCCGGATTGAGCCAATTGGGGAGCGAGTTTCCATCACGATTGCGCTCCCTGGATTTGTGGTCTCTGAGTTGACCACTAAAGGACCCCCTGTACGAGTCTAGTAATCCTTTTCCTCTCCCTTTTTATCTTTTTGGTTTCTCTGTCTGTGGTAGACATGAACAGGTGCCTGCATTGCTCACTGTTTCTTTGTGCTTTTTCTTAGGGGCACATTCCAAAGTGGTGGCCTATGATGGAAACGGGTGAAGCTGCACAGAGGATAGTGCAAGCTGCAGTGGAAGAAAAGCACTACATTATAGTTCCGTACTGGTACATCTTCAACTTGTTTTATCGAACATTTGCTCCAGAGTTGCTGGACTGGCCTCCTCGTGTCTTTCTTCTAGGAAAGCCTCCAAACAAAGAGACCAAGATGATGTGTGAGATGCTCCTTGGGGAGGAAAACACACAGAAGCTTTTTCAAAAGTTCACAGCTTTCACTTAGTTCAGGTTACTTAGCTACCTTGAAGAGTCTGAACATTTTCACAAGGAGCTTAAAAGCTGTGAGACTCCTGAGCCTATTCTGAAGAACTGGATTGTAAAGGCCCTGGTGTGTGAGGGTGCCCAAGGCCTAGGTCTTGGATCGACAGAAGGTTAGTCAACATTCGTGTATAGGGTCAGCGGGCCCATAACCGAACAGAAGCTGATAACCGATAGCTGTATAGTGCAGGCAGCCCTTATGATAGATTGCTTCGTTGCTGGTAACCATGCATTAAATCGGTTATTATTGAACGTTTGGTAGCTGAGTATTGTGTTTGGAATTTTTGAAGTACTTGAATGCACATATTTTTCGAAAATGGGTAAGTAGTGCAAAATTATTAAGAGAAATCTGATCAGTGATCACAAAGTTGTGTTTGGTAATGGGTATTTTGGTCACTTAAACGAGAGGAAAATTGATTGGTAATTGAAAGGTCGGTACACCATGTAACTAAAAAAATGTTTCAAAATAAGAAAAAAAAGCTCATATAAAACAAAAAGCAAGATATTGGAATTGGGGATCTTGGTACATCATAAAGGAAATGACTGATAAGCCACTGGAAAAAGGCTTACCGGATTAGAAAAGAAAAGGTCTTTGGTGTTGGGGACCTTGGTCCAATATATTCCCAGTGAATGATTGGTCATAAGAGAGGGGACTCCCCCAAAGGATGTAGACAAGTATGTGATGATGGGAAGCAGTGCAGACCATATATAAAGAAATAGCATTGTGAATGAGGGGAAACAAGAAAGAATTGTATCTTTGGGGCATTCCACAAAGCAAGCAAAAGATTACTTGACATTTACTTAAACCTTAAAGCATTACTCTCTGCCTATTAAATCCAATCTCCACACAACTCAAAGATGTGGTGCAACATTAAACATGTAATCAACATGTGAATAGACCTGAGGAGTTAGATCCCTCATGAAAAACTTGTCATGAGTTGGATAAATGCAAATGCCAAGTTGGTTTCCTATTTAGGTTGGTTTGTAGTTCATGAAGATGAATATTGGGTATGACCACAAACAAATTGATGCTAATTTTTGTGAAGTTTCCATTGGGCACCAATGCCAATATATGTGGGTAATTTTCATGGGGTTTTAAGGTAGTGTGATGAAGACACATGTGCACACATGATGTTGAGTTCAACTCCAATTGCTGAAGCACTTGTGGTGTGCAATCAGCATGTGTATGTGAGTTACACTCTCAAGATGTCCTCTCTCTCTTTCTCTCTCTCTCTCTCTCTCTGGGTGTTAATAGAAAAATAATAATGCAAGTTCTGTATTGACCATCTTTGGGGATCTTTATTGCTCAAGGGCCATGATAGGGCAGACCAATTGAGGGCCGATTAACTGTCATTTATCTGCATTGCTGCCCGAGCTTCTTTTAACACATGTATGTTCATATTTGTAGCAATAATTACAGCATTGCATTGGGTGTGACATGCCTTAGATGACTCATGTGTCTTCTAGCAATCTTAACTACATGAATAACTGTTGGATTTTTGATAAATGTGTTTTCCATGATTGACATCACAATTGATGAGGAGCTTTTGGGCAAAATGATGTTTGGCACACCCATCAGTCTTTGGCACTGGACATGTGTGTGGGACTAGTGGGACTAGAAATTAAGAGATAATTTGCTCAAGGGTGGGTCTGATCAAACAGTTCGTAGTGGTGTTGAATAGATCAGCCTATAAAGTTGATTTCAAGATCAAGCCAACTTTACACTCAAATACCATGAGATGTAATGTTGGATTCTATGTCCATTTCATTTAAGTCTGTCATATTTCATGTGACATTGTAATGCTATATTTAGAAATTTGCATTGTAGTTTTTTCTAAAACAATCTGAAAACATTCAATGTACGTATGGATGATTTCATCTTAATTCCATAAATTGTGAATTATACTTTTACCAACTGTGGAGATTGGAAGTATTGTAACCAAAAGAGGGAGGGAAAAAGAAATGGCAAATTTCTGTACACTCCAACTAGCCCTCCTCCATGTTTAACATCTTTCCCATATAATCCTTCTTCTCATATATAAGTTTTCGCTCATAGGACAATCCTTTTGTGGGACCCACTATTGCAAAGACAACTTGTCTGCATTTCACTCTTTGACAACCCATCAGTACATATTCCTACTTTGTTTTAGAAATAAAAACTTGGTTTAGTATGTTGATTTAATGAAACCTGAAATTGGTAGAAAAAAACAGTGTAAACAATCCTTTAATAAAATTTGCTTCATATATTCAAGCTATAAAAATTCAGTTACATACCATAGTTAGAAAATTTGAAGGGGACAGTGGCAATTTAGTTACCTTGGTGTTGAACAAGGTTAGTCATTCCCAAAGAACTCACTCTTTGAATCTAGTGCTGAACCTAAGTGCTAGGTACAGCCAGCCATTCCCAAATAACTAATTCCTTGAACTCATGGTTACACCCAAAACCCAAAACATGGCCAATCATCCCCAACAAATTCTGTCCTTGAATCAAGTGCTAAACTCAAGTGCCAGACAATGGTTCAAGGATCATTTCCAAAGGATACAATCCTTGAACCATTGTTCAACCTAAATGGCTAAGCACATTTAATCATTCCCCTAAGAACTGAGTCCTTGAATCAGGAGCTAAACCTTAGTGTTAAACACAGCCAATCATTCCCAAAGAACTTAATCCTTGAATTCATCGTTAAACCTAAGTGAAGAGATAATTTGGTCACTCCCCCTTGAGAACTAGATCCTTAAATCTAATGTTAAGCATGATTTTCCTGAAAGATTTAGTCCTTCAACTAATTGTGGAACCTGAATGTTCAACACATTCAATCATCAAGAATCCAATCCTACATACAACTAACAAAATTTCCCTAAGCCCACAACTTGAACCAACAATCCAGAACTATAGATTTACCTTCATAAGAGCTACCACATTTTTTCTCAGGCAAACCACAATTTATCCTTAATGAAATTTTGAACACCTCAATTGCATATATAGGCTTCATTAATGTTGATTGCAAATTAAATTATAGATGCTTTTCCGGACAAACAAGTGCTTGCACAGACCAAACATAGATACTACAAACCCCAAAACATCCTTTAAAAAGCTGTTCCTTCCAGCATCCTCTTCTTCCTCTTCTTTGCACACTGAAAAGCAACATTTGACCACAAACAGACTTAGCTGAAGCACATTAATTAACTCCATAACAAGCGAGCTCAATTCATGAATTCCATAATTCTTACTCCATCCAACAATAATAAGAATACATGATCACCCACAAGCATCTTCCCACCAAAATAGTCTCCTATAATAATGTGTTGAATAGTTATGCATCAACACAACTTTCAAATTTGCCCAATCTCACAACTTGTAACTCACAAATATATTGATGCATAGGTGATGACAGATGCTCCAAGCATAATATAGGTAGCAAGTGAATAGTTCACACCAAATCACGAAGTATTTCAGAGACATAAACCTGGGATAGAGCATTAAAACTTTCATAAAAAATTAAAAATATGGATTGGGGCAAAATAAAAATTAATCTAGGAGTCTTGATTCTTCCATTGCATCAACACCTTAGTTCTCAACTCATAAATAGAACAATTTCTTTTAACAAATGAGCAGTTGGTGGCATTGAAAACTTGGATGCTACTAGTAGTAGGGTTACTCCAGCTTCAATGGCCTACTCAAGTTGTGTTTTCAACCCTTGAGAGCATAGATGATTCTCCCCTTGCAATGTTTCAAATTCAAGGATTATGTACAAGGGAGGCATTTTCCCAGGTTCAAGATGTGTGAGGGTAAAGCCTGAAATTTCCTTACCAAGCACAAATGCACTCTCGAGGGAAATTGCCTCTGCCCCACACAAGCAGGAATTTCTGAGTAAATGAAATTAACTCTTTAGGAGGTTTCTTGAATGCTCTCAGCAGTCCATACATGTTGATCAAGTTCTAGGTGGTATCAAATACTAAGGAAATTGTGAAAAAAATTCTATGGAAAATGCAAGTAGTACAAAACACATCCAGATGAAAGTCCGTCCACCAGAAGCCGACCAACGTGAGTTGATCAGTGGCCCACAACTGCAGTTCCAGGCTAGTGCTATTTTCCAAGAGAAACTGGAGCTTATTCACCAAACAGTTGATTGCTTGCACCACACAATTCATTATTGACAACTGGCCCAGTACAACACATCCTGCAAGAAAATCATGTCTGAAGTACTCAAGAAAGTGTGCCTTGCATTTCCAGTTATGTAAAGCATCTCCACCTGTTAACCCGAAAGGCTCTCAGCCTCTGTAACAAGTGAGGTCCTGGGGTCAGACATGTGAAGTTCGCAAAATCCCATGAATGTAACCCCCTGCCATAATAAATGAGGAAAGGGCAACAACACCTGCTGGGAAAATTTTCCCTGAATTCTTAAACCGGGAACCCATGACAAATAACAACATGCTTGAGATCCCTGCAAAACAGCAAGCACATTACGTGATCATGATGACACTGCATGCAATTTATTGCATCATTTCACTCCCATGCTTAACAACCTCCAAATAGTCTAGCCTACTTTAAGCTCAAAGGCAAACAAGAAACTTCAAACGGAACAAATGATGAGAGTGTGAGACCATACCTAAGCCAATTGCAGAAGAGAGGGCAGGATTCACTGACAAGTTCAGATAGACATAGTAGAGAATAAAAGCTGATCCTCCCCCTGCCAACAAGGACTTGCTGCTTCCAGACTTCAAGAATCCAATCACTCCACCAGCTGCCCAAGATGAAAGGCTTCAGCATACACACTACAAGCAAGTCTTGGCTTGTGACAGTAATGTGCAAGGGAAGGACAATCCATGATCTTAGATATGGTTAGATGTCCCACCTGACTGAGAAATATAATAATAAGCTTACTATCACTGGACATGACACAATCAGGTGATCACACAGAGTGGAAGAAATCTGCAAGATCAAAAGTCAGGAGTATCGAGTCCTCATAACCTTGCACATACACCTGTTGTATTAAACACACAAGCGCAGGGATGCAGGCAAGACAGAAACAAGTGGAGGATAGAAAATACGAGAGCGTAGCAAGCCTATCAACAGATCAAAGCAGAATTGTTTCAGTCAGTCAGCCGTTGAGAGGAGACCATCAACCAGGCTCTGACACCTGAAACAGTGCACCATTCTGGAAGAAGAATCACAGCATTCAATCAAACAGAACAATGCACAGCTTGTAATGCAGAAGACAGTGGATGAAATACTGACTGCCATCTGAAGGTGCACTATCTCTGATCAGACACCCATCATCCCCTCTTCACTATCCAACTAACCAACCACTGACAGGAGATCATCAACGAGAGATAAAACCCAGAGCAGGTTTCTGAGGGGCAAAGAGAGAGATGTAGCACTGCAGGATACACGGCATTTAACATGAATTAGTGTCTGAAAGACAGAAGCACGGAGCTCAATTGTTAATCCAAGAGGAGGTAGCAGGTAGAAAGCGCCCAACAAGAGCAAACTACTCATAATCACAAAATGTGCTTTGTTCCCTGTCAGCAATGAGCCAGCCTGTGATTCTTTCTTTCCCATCTGTCTGACTGACCGTTGGGAGAGGAGCACCGACCTAAGATGATACTTTCGACCAAATTCTAAAGGGCAAAAGGTAGATTCAGTATCCGCAACAGCACAGCATTTCAGAAGAACATGCAGAGGTATCAAGAAGAAGGACAACGTTCAAGGAGAAGAAAGTGCACGTTCCACGAGAAGAACCACAGCATATTTGTTTATAAATGGCGAGAAAAGGGGTACAAAAGCACTCGCCACCAACAAGAGCAGCATACGCAAGCGTCAGCTTCTGCGACGTAGACATTTTCTTCTTGGGAGGTTCTTCCTCATGCGGTCCTCCCTCTCCATCCCCTCCTCCACCGCGTCCGCCTCCATTCCAGTCGCCCCTCTTTCCCCCTCCCCCGCCTGTACCCCTAACCTTGTCCTGTTCCCTCACATCCGAGAACGTCGCCCCTTCATCGCCCAGCTCTTGGACTTCGAGTCCCTTCACCTCCTCTATCACCCCAACTCCCGCTGCAGATTCTGACCCGTACGGAGGAGCAGTGTAACCCTTTGCATGAGATCCATAGGAAAGAGGTTGCAAGGCCACGGTTCCGTGAAACCAAGGGCGTATACCCCCATCAAGATGCGATCCAGGCAGACAGAAGCTTGCCGGATTTTTTGTGCACAAACTTCGCACTCCTGTGGAAGCAGCCGATCTGAAAGAGGAGAGTCGGAGACTACATGCTAAAGGAGATTGAGAATACGCGAAGCACAAGCGAAGACAAGGGCGCGAGGGGTAGAGGGATGGGAGGAAGGAGGCCATTGCAATCGCTGTTGCTTCGATGCTCGCAGTCGAGTGAACCTTGATTAAACCGTCTTTACGTTACGGTAATCTTCTTCTTCTTTTGTGTGAACTAGGGTTGTCCTTTTGATTATACCAGATTACTCTTCTCGTATACCGAGATGAAGATCAATCAACCTATTCCTTTCGCTAATCTTGGGGCTCCTCTCGTGCAGGGATAGATTACAACCTCGACCATCCAAGACTAGTCCCAGATTAGCAGCATCATGGAACAAATTTCATGGAGAAGTTTTCTAACCCTTTTTATGAGGTTGCTTAATCACTTGAGGACACGTGCTCTCTTTGGCTCTTGCCTCAAATCTAAAGGATAAAAGAAGACCCCAGTGGCAGCATAGTCTAGCGATTTCTAGAAACCACGACAAATGGGCTGGTGAAAGTGATCCCAAGAGCAGTGCACTCATCAAATGCAAAACAAGCCCCAGGGACACCCTTTCTATTATCAAGGGGATAGTGCAGAATAACTCAGATTGGATAGTGCTATGTTTGAGACTTGCCTCTTCGTGATCGTTTTGGGAGTCACTTAGGTTAGCATTTTCTTCTGCAAACCGCAATATACGCCACATACTGTAGAAATGCAAACATTCATGGCGCAACTCAAAAGCGTTATGCAAAATTGCACTTGACTCACTGCTGTACACAGACATACCTCAGTCTAAAGTACCTTATTTTTTTAAACACAACCAGAAACAAAGTACAAAGGTGCAGTAGAACTTGCACTTTCCCTCATTTCTTCTGACAGACACACCATCTGTTTCACCCTGTCTCTACAAGCCTGCCACACCACATGTAAATTGTGAGCTTTGGAGCTTTGGAGAAACTCTTGGCTCCATTTGGGACGTCTGTAAGTAGGAAAATAAGAACATGACCAAAATAGAAAATAGTGCGAATCTATCAGCTATAATAGGGGCGGCACTTTGGTCATTGTGTGGGAGAGCCGTGCTTTGGCATCCAAATTAGGGCTATATAGGTCAGATCAAGGCATCGTCCATGGATCTGGATCTCAGGGACATAATGTGGGTTGATATCCATTCATTTTGCACATGAAGGCTGCAATGCAAAAACCTTAGTGGTAAAGCAGTCATCCTGAAAAAAGTTGTTGCTTACGCATATATTCAGTGTATCCATTGACTGTGAACACCATTAACTTTTCTTCTCAGAAGCCAGCATTAGGAATGATCAGACTAGCCTAGCTTCACTCAATGCCATCACAGAGACGTTGCCTCTTTTCTGTGGCTACATACTTGCATCTCTCTTGTTCCATGATTGAGCCATGTTTCAGCTTGCAACAGACCTAAACAGTTCAGAAGTACAGTGCTAGGCACTACATCTTGAATGGGCCCACCTCCCTTAAGAGATAGCAAGCTGAAGAATCAATTGCCAGATAGCCTTTCTCATCCTCTAAATCCTATCACTCTCTCCACATAATTACAGGAAATGTAATGCTACAGTCAAATAGAGATGACAAGATTTCACAGCATTTGAGCTGTGTTCTTTTGAGATGTCTTCTCCCACCAATTACCGGAGAAGCCCATAGATGTTCTCTCAGCTTCTTTGGTTGACTCTGAATATACCCTGTTTTAACAAGATCAAGGACTGGTCCTCCAGTACAACCATGCACCGCATGAGCTCACTTGCATTGCAGTCTTTAAAATTCAAAACAATCTCCAACAGTGATGCCTGTACCATCCCCAATCCCCCGGAACCCACCAAAACATGTCAAGGTGTTCAGCACTACATCCTGCTCCAGAATTCACACAGCACTGCAACAGCTACATACATTTCTGTCAAAAGTTTTTATCCATGCCCACAGCACATACTCCATCTTTGTCAAGAAGCCACTGGAGCAGCAGGTTCGATGTCACTTCCTCGAAGACTTCACTGTCATCTGTCACACTAACATCCAGGTTTTGAATAGCAGAGATGTCTTCTTCAGGTTGGTGTCTTCCTTGCTCCAAGGCATGGAAGAGCATCTCAGGTGCAAGTCCGCAATGGAGCATTGTGATGTAGAGCTGAATGTGGACATCTGTCACCTGTATTCAGTATGTTGTCAGATGCTTCCTCACACCTGTGAGAAACCACATGAAATCAGGAGAAAGCATTCCCCAAAAGAATTGGTAGTTTTACATGCTCCAAGGCAAAGACTAAAAAATGGCAGCCAGGAAGACAAAGAGGCTGAATGGTCAGTGAATATACTAGAGGAAAGGCAACTGCCATGAGTACGGGAAGGCCAGGATCAAGAGGATGATGCCCTAAATGTACAAGAAAGAAAAAATAGTGGACAACTGAGAGAGATGGGAATGCCTGACATGGGGATGGCAGTGAACTTTCACATAATCCCAATCAGACCCTTCAAATCCAGACTGGTGCTTGGCCAACCCTGCTAAGCTCTTGGCATTCCTGATAGTAGTAGCTATAGCTGCTGTGAGGTGAGCTTCCTGGCAGAGGTCAAACCAGTCAATTTCTTGGCCTTGCTGTACACACCAGAAGATGTGGCTGTACACCTCTGTCTCTGTCAGTTTTCGGCTTCTCTGTACCACACATCATTCTATTTAGCCCATCTGTTGCTCTCTCTACCTCCCCTTGCATTGCACTTGTCTTGGAGCACAATTGTAAGCAATGTGAACTCAAATTACAAGTCTTCAGTGAGGGTACAGACACTTACAGAAATTTCTTTGATGGAGAGATGTTTATGTTGCCAAAGCTCCCAGATTTCAACAGGGTCACCCAAACTGGTTGAAGTATCTGCACTCAACTGCATTGGATAGACCATGGAACCCTTTTTCAGCCAAGAAATCATACACACAGAACTAGGCAACCTTGAGACATAGCAGACAATGGAAATGATTAGATAATGCATATTACCTGCCCATATATTGCTTGATGATTGCTCCAACCCCCCAAATCTCCAGCATGCTGTCTAAGAATGTTTCTATTCCAAATCCAATTCCTAATCAAACTTGAAGAGCGAAGCCTTAGGCATGTGATAGGATCCGTTCCATGCATTCTTACAGCCCTCACAACTTGACACTTCACCTCAGAGAAGGAACTTGCAGGAGTCCCAAATACAGAATGCCCCAGATCAGATACCAAGCATGCCGCTTTTGGCATGCTTGAGGTAGACATGGATTTAGTGAGGCACAAACCCATCATCTCATCTTCTTTCACCACGCTGCCTTCCACCTTTTCATCACCAAATGCTAGCCACCCAGTGCTCTCTTCCTGATATCACCTAACACTGCAAAACCTGAGCATACACAACACTATGAGGTCATATTTTATGATTGCACAGTCCCTCCTCTTTCTCTCTTTTGCATCTGCTTGCCATCGTAAATCAGTGAATGTACAACCAGTTCCAGTGAGTGCCCTTAGCCCTCTCTTGCCACATGCAGAAGAACAAATGACACCACCATACCTAAGCAGCTGTCTATTTACCGTCAAGGAAACAGCGTAACTCTGGATGTTTACACTTTCAAAACCTCAGCACACAAAACATCATGTTGCTGTGTTCAACAGTTTAGTAAAATTTATGTCTGCTTCTTCTCTCGTCCCTGTCTGCTTACTATGCTAAAGTAAAGTAAGTATTTCTCGCAGACGGTTACTCGAGCACTCTCAGGGACCCGCGCAACTCAGTTTCATCACCCTCGGGGATCACTGCCTCCTTTCTGGATGTGGACGCTTTCAAACCTGAACACATGAAAGTTTCATGATGCGATGTTCAACACTTAGGTAGCATTCACATCTTCTTCTTTCTCTGTTTACTGAGTTTTCTCAACATACTATAATCACCCAGCATTTTCTCGACGATGATCTCTCGAACACTCCGTCCCTAAGGCCCTCCGGATCTTTCTTGTCACATAAAAGAAGAATCAGACGACACCACCGTGTCTGCCAACAAAAGAAACTATATTTCGTGACCTTCAGGGCTACTGCTGCCTCGTTTCTGCCGATGGATACTTTCTGAGGTGACTGACCCACATCTTTCTCCTGAGGACTTGCTAGGTTTCCACAGTTTGATCAGTACCGATTACAGTTTTTTTACCTTAAATAAACATCTAGCAATCTCCTTAAAGGAATGAAACCCACAAACCACTTGCATGGAAGTCATGAGCGTTAAGCACTACAGTGCCCTGAGCATCACCAGTGGTTGAAACATACGAGGTTGAGGAAGAGGAATAAGTCAAATTCGTTGGTATGGAGGATAGTCATGGTACCAATTGATAGATACTGTCCAGATGCCTCCCATCCTTCTCAGCATCCGCTCTAGATGACATATCTGAGGACCCGTCGGCTCGTAGCATGCCGTATCGAAGCTCCCTCGTTTTGAAGGATAGACAAAATTCCGCTCCTGCCTTCCACCTCAACTCCAATCCTCTCTTCATCAGCGTGGCCCTGTTTTCCCGCCCGTCCGTAGGTGGAAGGCGTAATTCCAAGAACGGTGTTGCACCATCTCGTCTGCTTTCTCCTCCGCATGGGATTTGTCTTCTTCTTTGTGGATAAACAGAAGAGCATGCGGGGATGAGCTGACTGATCGTTGGCAATAGTTTGTGTCCGATCTTGGGACCTCCTCAGATTGGTGGATGGATAGGCCTTCTAAGTCGACACCCATTTCAGGTAGAGGCGCATTTCGTAATCCAAGGGCTTCGACACTAATACGGACTCAGCGGTATTCTGCACCAGTGTTTTCCAGGGGTTGCCTTTGTTAACTCCTTGCCATTGCTCTCATGTTAGGTTTGCAATGTGCAGCTTCAGCGCTCTGTTTTCGGTGCAGATACTCTTTTGCTGTTCTAGATTGTGTTCAATCTTTTAAAAACCTAGTTGTGATAAATGTAATATTGCATTCCTTCACCTGCAAGCAGTTTTCAAGTTTTATGGCAGTGGGGACACTCATTGCCTAACCAGAACTGGATATGGCATTTAGAGGGGCCTGCCACATGCCAGATTCATAGTGTGTGAAGTAGTTCAACCTAGCAAAATGGGACATTGTATTTGAGTAGCACTATCATCTGTTGCCCACAATGATATTCAGCAGAGCTCTCAGAATGAAGTCATGGAGCTGTCTAACTACACATAATGAAGGACTAAAGTTGGAATGAAATCCCATGTTTCCAGTGAATGGGCAAAACCTAAAAATGTTGATAGTGTACAATCTGAGCTTTGCTAGAAGGCTCAGGAAATAAGTACATCTCTATTCGTGGATGGTGATGGCAGAGGCTTATCTGTGCTAAAGTCAATCAAGTCATGCACAGCTGCTTCCATCACCTCAACAAAAATCATATCATCTAGATCCAGACCTAATTCCCAAATTTCAGTTGAAAAATCAACCCACTTCTCACTCTTGTGAGTGAAGTCCTTCTGAAGAATAGAATACAGAGAATCATCGTCTGGTTGTGAAAAGTGCTTCTCTTGCAACACCTCCCAAACCTCTTGAACTAGCCGTAGACCTGTCGGCTCTGTTTGAAGACACTGTGAGCCCAATGTCGTTGGGTTCAAAAATGGGTGAAATTTTCCCGACAGTACTTCATTGATGCTATCAAATAAGACACGTCGGTCAAGGGCCTGTTTTTGGTACACAGTTCGTTGTTCCCCTGTAAGATATGCATTCTGATCTCTTGCAGACTCTTGTAACTCCAGTTGCTCCTCTGTTTGATCAAAATAGATGTCACTGATCATTTGCCTTGAATCAGACTGCACTGGAGAGATTGATTCTTCTGTGACCCCTGACAAGACCATGATGTGTCTAACATATGCCTTCTCATCATCCTTTGTCCTGAGGGGGTGCACTGATGGCCACCTAGGTATAGCAGTTGCCAGGTCACTGATGTTCACTGGGACTTGAATTTCAGGCATCTGTTTATTAAGGTTTGACTCTTGGTCATCCAGGTCAAGAGCATATGTGAATGCAGGGAGTAAGTCCTTGAGAGGAGAGTCCAAAATCTTGCCAGCCCCTTTATGATTTTTAATCACAGAGGCACATGCTCTTTGTGAGTTACCTGATGCCAGTGAATCCAATGGCATGTCCATAGCAGTTGCATGATACTCTCCTGCAAGGACACCAAAAGTTCGATCAGAGAACCCATCTCTGAAAATATGATTAGTCACCAGAGGCTCCCTTTCCCTAGGGATCCTAAGTGAGTGCAAACCCTAAAAAGTTGAATCTGAATGTTCATCAGCAGGAAACCAAGAACCTGCTGGAAGACATTTCCTTCAACATACCTCTCCTGTTCTACTTCAGTAAACCACAAAGAACCCAAGAAAAGCTTGTTTAGGCAGACCCACTTGCAGCCCTTGTAAATATGTTATCCTGAGCACTTCAAATGTGTAAAATTATACTAAGAGATGAGGTGACAACTATGGGTGCAGTCAGTCTCAGAGAATTATTTTAAGTGTAACTCAAAAATGTAACTTGTCATACAGAATCCATTAATGCTGTTGCAATGACTAGTACTGACCTGGAAGGCTGAGAGACTTGGCCTCTGGACTAGGCTCATATTCCTCCAGAAAATGGAGATCATCAAGCACAGACACAGGGCTTGGCTGCTCACTACCTTCAGATATCCGCCCACTCTCACCCTGCTGCCTGTCATCATCAGGCTTTTTCATGAAGGCCCCCCATGGTGTTGACATTTCTAAAGAATTTATTGATTTGTTTCCAGCCACCAGTGTCACCTGTGTGCTCCCTCCCATTCCCAGTTCACCATCAGACCACCATAAAACACTTGAAACACTTGGAAAATAGAGAGCATACTAAATCAACTCAATTCTTCATGCAGGTGTCATTTAGGCATGTGTGAATACCTCAGCCTGGTGAATGCAACTGATTTCGCATCTTATATCGCCATCTGGATACATCACATGTCCACTCATAAGGTCCTCATGTCCATCTCGAGGTTTATCCTGTACCATGCTAGTAGCTTTTACTTTGTCAGCATCTGGGATTGGAAGAGGAGGTGAGTTAACAACCACCAGCTCAGCCACTTGTGGTCTTTCTAACATTTGATCTGGGCTTTCAGTGTCTACATCTAACAAAGATTCCCTTGTCACAAGCTGATGTTTAAGCAAAAGTTGTTTGGTAGTGACCCCTGACTCCACATAGGCACATTGTGAGAAGTTGCATTTATGAAAGGGGCCCTGAACCATCCTTCCAGTCACACGCTTAGTTCGTCGAAGTGCAATCTCTGCAAGATTCTTCCCATTTTGAGCCTTGCTCAAGGGCTCATGTGCCACATTTTTCTCTGCAGACTTGGAGACTAACTTTGAATCAGATCTACAATGGGTCAGAATCCTTCGTGTCACTAGATCAGCACTGGATTGCTCCTTGGACAATTCCCGTAAAGATTGTGACTGCCGTGTCAGCAGAGTACCCTTAGGCTCCTCCCTGTTTGTCACCAACTTTGGCTGTACTTTTCCACTTATAATGGATCCAAACGTGCTTGTTTTAACAGAGCTTGTATCCTTTGATGCTGCGGGACATGGCTTTGCAACAGTTGGAGAGACTGACCTAGTGCGTTTGCCACTCACATTACAAGCGTAAGACTCTCGGCCATCACTAGTCATTCTTGCAGGGGCTGCAATGCCCTTTCTGACACTGGTTTGCAATTCTTCTACTCTGCTCCACCCTTTTGTTGGTTTGTGCAACTGGGGCCTTGATGACTTGCAAGGGATGAGACTTTTGCTCTTTCTTATACCTCTGTAAAAATAACCAATTTATTCCCAACCCTAATTAGCTGTCCAGAAACCCACACATGAACATTTCTCCACCTATACCTTTCAGCTACTCTTCCAAAAGAAGTAGAAGACTATGCAAATCAAGCACAACTGGATGACTTGACCTCGATGCTAAAATGTTTCCTAACATGTTTACAGAAATGAACAAAAAAAGGTTTTGCAAACAGGGCCACATGTTTCCATAGGCCTTATGAGAAATCACTTGAGAAGTTGATGAATTTATTCAAAGATCAGGGGTAGCAGATACCCATAGTTGCTGTGAACACTGTCTTCCCGTTCTGTCCCCACCCGAGGTGCCATTGAGACCGTGAGCTTCCGGGCCATGGTGGATCCCTGAGTGGACATACTTTCCAAATGTTTACCTCGTGAAAAGTGAGGAGATGGTTTTGTACACAATTGTTTTGGAGTTGATTTCCTGGTTGAAGGCTTCATCATGACAACTGAAGCTTCAGCTGCAAGTGCTTGTCCTGATATTGACAACACCACATCACTTTCACAAAAACTTGTGTTGTCGCCTAATTCCACACTGCATTCATCTTGCACCTTGGTCTCCGGAACAAATTTGATATTTGAAAGCCCATGGTATTCCAAATCCATATACTGCTCTCTAATGGATGTAACAGGAATCAAAGAGGGGAACTCCTGTGGATCCTGGAAGAGTGATTTCACAAATCCAAATTGTGGTTTGTTGTAATTTGATTTTCCATCAATTGTGTGGACTTGAGGGGTGGGATGTAGGAGACCTTTCATCTGGATAGCTTCCAGAATCTGTTTGAGTCTTTTCTGTTCTGGAACAGAGTTTGTCAGGTGCAGCTGCTGTAATTGTTGGTCCATGTCACCAAACAGCATTCCTTCGCTGAAGCAATGCACCTGGACCAGATGTTTCAGCACATGAGGCATTCCTTCCAGGTAGTGGTGTTTGGGGGACATGAACAGGTGCTTTGGAGACACGGACGTTTGGAGTCCATTCTCAAGCTGGTGATGCAAAGAGGAATGATTCTGTTGGTGCTTTGCCAGTGATGACAGTTGATTCCTTAGCTGTATCTCCGGGGTACATGAAAATGACCTCAAATTCAGATGGGAAGGAAAGCATTTCTGCTGCTCAAACTCTTTGCTGGACTGCTTCAAGTGCTGAATATCATGGGATTCTCTATTGTAGAGTTTTTCCAGGCTGAAAGAATGAAATTCCTTCTGTAAAAGGGCACCATCTCTGGCAGGGGACCTTCCCAATGGCTTGGAAAGGGGCATATCAGAGCTGGGGATATTATCTAGACCCATTAGCCGGGCAACCACACTGGTCACCTGCTGCTTATGTCCCCCTTCCCCATCAATATACAACATGTTCTCTCTACAAGGAGACACAGCTGCAGAATTCTCTCTCCTGGGTGAGACATTTGGTGAATTGTCCACAGAGAGATATGAACTATGTTTCACATCATTGAACAGATCACTAACTGGACATGAATCTGTCACATCCAACCCCACCTGCAGACTCCTAGATGATATTTGTGGACCAGGTCTTCCATCCACAAACAACCGTGACCCTAGCACTTCAGCATCAATGGAAAGCATGGGATGTTCTTCCCCATCAACAAACCCTTGCATCCTATTCTTCTTTTTCTCCTGTAGCCAGTCCTTTGAGTAGATAAAATCACATGACTCCCTGCAGTCAAGGACTGGAGAAGTTGGAAGGCTGTTCTCAACAATATGGTCTCCAGGATCCAGGAGACTGAAAGATCTTGTTGGATTCCAGACAGCCAGTCGTGAACTATTTTTGCTGTATATCTGAGGACCCTCTTTTAATTCAACTGTCAGCCGAGAAGTTAATTCATCTCTGTCATAAATCAAACTGCTTGAACTTCCTTCAGACTCATTGCCGAAAGATGTTTCCCCATCACTGTCTTCTCTCAACTGGTCATTGGCTAAAAGGGACAGATCTACAGCCAATTCCATGCCTTTGTCTGCAGAAGCAGGTGCTTCCACAAAATCTTTCGGTGGCCCTGAAGCACCCTTCGACTCAAACAACACTCCTCGAGATTCCTCTGAATTATCAACTGGCATTTCTGGCTTTCTCTTAAAAAATGATGCCCTGAACATCCCCTTGAAGTCTCGTGATGACGAAATCTTCTCTGGATCTTCTCTCCACTGAATTCTCCCATCAGCCAATGCCCTCAATGGCACATGAGAAGGGTCAGCGTTTTTCTGCTGGAAAAGATCATTGCAGGAGTCTGGAAGGGCTCCCCTTCTAGAAGTTGCAGGGGTATCAATAATCCAGGGCTCCTCCGTCAAATAGAAAGAAAGACCAGGTCGCATCTTGGAGTCAAGGGAGCTGCAGCCTGAGTTGGGCTTCCGCTGCACAAGGTGTTGTGGATCCTTCACCAGTAAGGATGTTGCCAAAATCACCTGGCTATTGTCAATAACAGCCTTCTGTGGAACTCTGGAAGATTGCACTTGCACCTTGGGTCCTCCATGCTCATCTAAAGTAGCCCTAATCTGAGCAGACTCCTCTTGAAACTGCAGCAATAACCCCCATGCCACCAGCCGCAGGGCACTGTGAGACAGTACAATGTTCTATCTACTGCATTGGCGGTTTATAAGTGTAATACGAATGTCTGGCAAACACCTCCGAAGCATGCAGAGTTGTTTGGTTGATTTGCACCATTTCATATGTATATTTAGACGATACCATGCAAACAAATTCTCCTTGGATACATGCAAGCAAAACTTTGGCATGTAAACATACAGGAAAGGG
>Ga0209208_10002121_pt1 | contig 28363 bp, 17 predicted proteins | sample S1TSphfallax_3_FD_187694 | JGI IMG/M metagenome (GOLD analysis project Ga0209208, IMG submission 187694) | Host-associated microbial communities from peat moss isolated from Minnesota, USA - S1T2_Fd - Sphagnum fallax MG (SPAdes) (version 2) | ecosystem: Host-associated > Plants > Peat moss >...
AAAACAAAAAAAAAAATCTTCGAGAAAATTACTTCTTGAAAATATATGCATTTAAAAAATATATATATAATTTGTGCCAAAGGTGCCAAGGAACTACCTGACCTAAAGTCGGTTTTGTCATTAAATAATCATCAAAATAGTGAAATGAATTATTGTGAAAATATGATGTTTTGACATGTTTTTAGGTTCAGTAGTAATTTTAAATTATTTTTTGAAAATGTTGAATATATTAGAATTGATTTTTTTTAAATTGTTCAAAATTTAAAGAAATTACAAATGAAGGGAAAATAACCAAAAATTGGTGAAAACCTAGAGAGCTTCCTATAATTTGGTGGAACATTATTTCTCCCCCCCCCCCTTCCCCACCCTTTTTTTTTTTGCAGAAAAAAAATAGTAAAATAATGTTCCTCTAAATGTTCAAAGTCAAAAGTACTTGCCAAAAAGGAGCTGCGTATATTTATTGCCAAAATTTTCATAGATTATCATTCGTACTGCCAAAGTAGATATTGAAAAAATTAAAAATTCAGCACCCTCAAGTGCCAGGGTTTTTTTCTCATAAATTTTGATGTAGCTGAAGTGGCAATCATCCATAAGATAGTTTAGCCAGAATTGACTACATACTAGATATGAATTTCAAAAAATTAAAGAAAAAAAACCAGAATCATTCTATACTCTTGACAACCCTACTGGAACTTATCATAAAAATCTGACAATTTGGGGGGAGGGGGGGAAAAATAAAAATAAAAATAATTATTGGAAATCTGGCGAATTTGGCCAACTGTTTTCTTCTTTTCTTTTTTTTTCTTTTTTTAAAATTATTTTTTAAATATTAATTTTAAAATAAATAAATAATAAATTTAATATTTATTTATTTATTTAGAATTTTAACTGTTATTTCACTCAAGATAGATAGCAAAAGAAAACAAAAATTCAAACAAACCAGATCTAGCAATTTCATTGGGCGTAACATTTTTATTTTTTTTTCCTTGCACAAACTGCACACAACTCTGCTTTTAACCCTATGGTCAGTTTCATCATTAAATAATCCGTAAAACAACGAAGAACTGAAAAAAAACCAATCATAATTATTATATAGCAGGCTACAATTCTGAATAATTTCACTTCCTCGTATGTTATGACCACACCACATCATCATCATAATAGATCGTGAAAGAAAACGTAATAATTTCAAAAAAAATAAATTATGAATAAATATGAATTAATTATGTCAGTGTTTCAAAGGTAATGAGTGAGAGAATATTTGATATATATACTTGCTTCTAGTTTTTTCAATACCTGCAAAAACAACCCATATTTATTTCCTTTCATGAGTAGCTAACATGGCATGACTTTCATTTTTTTTATTTTTTTTCTCAATTTTGTGATGTAGCCTCATTGGCGATCGATCATTCACAAAAGTAAGTAGCAAAATTTGGCTATAGGAAAGTAAAGAAAGGGGTGGCGATCATTACATTTTGGCCTTGGCATTTTACAATTAAAAGATTATCTTTAAGGCACAAGAAGAATTATGGAAACTCAAATATTTCACCATGCAAAAATGTAGTCTTCAAAAAAATCCCTCAAAAAGAGACTAAAATCATTCAAGAAGATATATTATAAACTTTATAACTAATCTCAAGTTTCAACACAAGCCAAAAATATCATTCTTCAAAAAATCCTCATATAAAAAAAATAGACCTATTATTAATTAACTAGGGGCCTATAAAAATCCCTTAAGCTACTATACTCTATAATGAATCTAAACACAATAAAAGGGCCTACCAAAGGCAAGGCCAAAAAGTTTGAGAATCTTATTTACATTTTGATGACTTGCTAGGACCTATTGCCTAAATATGGCAATTTCAGATTTTTTATTATTTTTTCTTCTTCTTTAAAATCTATCAATTTTAGTGAATTTTTGCCCCCAAAAATCAATCCTTTCAATTGAGTAGTATAGCTCTGGGAAACCAATTTGTTGCCAAGTGTCAAAATTGTATGATGCTACCTCTGGTTCTCAAAAAGCTGTTAAGTTTTGTAAGCATTTTCTGGCCTTTTGTTCTTGATGAGTTTTAAAATAATGTTGGTAACTACCTACTCATATTGATCAATTACATCTCCTACATCAAACCAAAAAACTTCCAGCTCATTTGTTGGTAACTGGGGATGTTGGATCTGAGCTTTGAGGTATGACCAAAGTCATGAATAATATAACTAGGGTTAGCCTATGTTGGGTTTTATGTTGCTTAGGTCTTTACAAAATGGGTCTTTACAACATTAGGTATATGTTGGTTCTTTACAAAATAGGTCTTTACAAAATGGATCTTTACAACATTAGGTCTATGTTGGTTCTTTACAACATTAGGTCTATGTTGGTTCTTTACAACATTAGGTCTATGTTGGTTCTTTACAACATTAGGTCTATGTTGGTTCTTTACAATATTAGGTCTTTACAAAATGGGTCTTTACAACATTAGGTCTATGTTGGTTCTTTACAACATTAGGTCTTTACAAAATGGGTCTTTACAACATTAGGTCTATGTTGGTTCTTTACAAAATAGGTCTTTACAAATTAGGCTTATGTTGGGTCTTTACAAATTTAGGCCTATGTTGGTTTGGCCCTTACAAAATGAAGACCTTTGAACATGTGTAAGTACACACAATACACCGAATGTCTGAACAAATAGGATTGAAAAACTAATTGACAATTGGCATTTTCATAGAAATACGGTGGAAGTTGTGAAACTAGAGGCAATGATTCCACATGGAGGTTTGAGGTTTTAAGAGATGAAAATTAATGTTATAGAATCCTTAGTGGATTTCCTCTTTAAAGGTTTCAAATCCTATAGATGGGAAAAATATTGTGTGTGTAGATAACAATTTTTCGGTTCAATGCTCATTATTTAAATGTCGAATATCTTAATGTTCAATATTAAAACTAAATAAATGTACCAAGCAGCAGTATTTTTTGGTGCAATTTTTTTTTCAAAATATGAAAAATGAGTATTAAAGGGAATATCATGTCCTGGATATTCTCATTTTTCTAAAAAATAAATCTCCAAATTTTTTTCATTTTATTTAAATTTTATTTGTCACATTTAAATTCTGATTCTAGTTTGCTAGCATTTTTTTTAATTTAAAAAAAAAATTAGTGATGAATAATCAAAACTAGTGTGTGGGGGATTTTTTGGAATCATTTGTATGGTCATCCATGGACCATTCCAAAGACAATTTTAGAAACAATTACCTCATTTTCAAGCCTAAATATCTCACTTCTTTCTTAATAACTATTTCCTTTTCCTAGTAACTTTCTTAATAACTACCAGTGCAGCCTATGCCTTCCAAAACCTGGTTTTTTAATAATTTATTTGAAATTTTCAGCCACATAAATCACTTTTAAATCAATATCTCCCACATTCTGAATCCAAATCTTACCAAATAAATTCCATTAAATCCTGTGTTCATCAAGATCTTTCCAAAAACACTAAAGAAGCCACACTCCAATTGCTCTGAAATTTTTAGTTACAATTTAATTTAATTTTCAGTGAAAAAATCATTCAGTAGTATTCAAGACCTTTTGCCCCCTCAAAGTCCAAACGTCGTGGAACCAAAGCCCATGCACCCCTTCTCATCAAGAGCTTTCGAAAGACACCAAAAAACATGACCAGAAACATCCCGGTTTGATGGATCTTACAAAAACAAAGCAAACTCCCTTCCTTCATAGATCGATATCTCGCCACCTTTCCTAATGACTACCTCCATTTTATAACTATCTCACCTTTTTTTTCCTTCTCCACCAACACGGATATGAAAAAAATAAAATTAACATGTGTCTTTTCATGTCCATGAAATATATATATTCATTTAAATTAAATTTGACATTGATATAAATAATGATGAACTATTGAAAATCATATGAAAACATAAAGAAATAATAAAATAGTTGATCGTCACTAATACTGCGCAACAATGTGGAACTCAAATTACTTAGATTATAAATAGGCTTTAAAAAACCTTTCACAATTTAATGTTGAATCCCTCTTGGGATGTTAGCCCATGATGCAACATTTGAAAATGAAAAATATATCAATATATTACCTATCAAGTAAGTATCCACAATTCCAACACAAAAAAAAAGTATGACAATATTAAATGCAATCAAAATTTCATAGATTAAATAGCACTAAGTACATATCATTATCCCATATATTCAAGCCATCTTCCCCATAATACCTTAAGTTTGAAATAAAATTAATGTGGAAAAAACTTTAAACATGAATTTGAAATAAGGTTAATGTGAAAAAGACTTTAGCGAGAGGAGCATTGGATCTTTTTGAAGAGCACAAGAGACGATGTGTTGATTTATTGTGATATCAATCAAAATTGTTAAACTTGTGTTGTTCCTATGATTTTTTTGTTGTTTTTGTTAACTAAATTCTTCTATATTATGAAATTTTGACCTCTCTTATTTAATAATAGGGGTTATGTTAAATGGCAACAACATTGAAGGTTCAAAGGTTTGTTTTTTTTAAGCTTTTAGGTTTTGGTTTTGTTAATCATTGTTTATTTCGTGGTTTGGGAAGGGCTTCCCATAGGGATGGTGTCTTCCAAAAAGGTGTTAATGGCCTTTGGTCTCGATCCCTAAAACAAATGGATGATGGGAAAGGCCGCACAGAAAGCCCAAATTATTGGAGATATCAACATGACTGAAAATAACAAGCTTATGGAAACCCTAAAAGCAAGTCCAATGCAAAATAGGGAAACTCAACCCTTTCCAAAGTTCACCAAATGAAATGTTCCTAGATGTCATGTTCCACAACCACATGAGCTTGTTAATTGGAGAATTTGATAGGGTACCACAAGAGGAAATGTCAATAGAGACCTTTTAGCAAGAAATCAACTACCATTTGTAACACACAATCATTGCCAATTTTATTGGTTTTAGCACCCTTGTTCATTTATTGTTAAGTGAGTGATGTTCTTGAATGTGATCAATTTTCAAATGGAGGTTAAACAAAGGTTTATGTACTTAAATTTCACAATGCTCAAAGGCACTATGAAATTGTTAATGTTAGCACTTGGATAGAACATTGCCATGGGCACAACAATCTACCAAGAGTGGGTTCGTATGTTCAACCTAAAGCATCCACATGGGCTACAAATTCTAGTATGATGCACCTTCAAAATGCTACCTTCGGAATATAGGCATGTTGACAAGCAAATTGTTGCTCATGTTTGAAGGGTGTTGGGAAAAGATTTTAATAATTAACCACAAGAAATGATATAAAAGATTATATGTTACAATAAAATGGACATTGAATGTGCCTGGGTATCAACAATTGACATTTTGGGAATTAATTGGGAGGAGTTGATGTCACATTAAAATTTGAAAAATACCTTATAATATACCATTTTTATGGCAACTTGCAAGATTTATTAAGTAATTGTTAGGTCTTTTGGGTGAAAAGGAAGGCCTCAAAACACTTGATTGGATCAAGATGTAGAAGAAAGGTAAGTGTAAACAAGAAAAAACAAAAAGGAAAAATCAAAGAACACAACAACACATTATGAGCTTTTTCACTAGTCTAAGAAATGAATACTATGCTTTTCGACTACAATTATAACTACTTAATCACAAAAATCACTATGTAGTTGCAAAGGCCATTGAAATGTCATGTGATGTCATGGTTTTGCAACTATAGTTAGTATGATGACTATTGGGTTGGTTTTAATAGATACATTATTCTTGAAATTATAATAATATGTTTTAAATAAATTAAAATTAGTTAATTAAAAATACGTTGACTTTTCTAACTAAATAACAACTTTTAGTCTCACAACATGATGATGTGGCATTCCACATGCACGCAATGCCAAAACATGTATTTTACAACTTGTTTTATTCAATTACAATGTCATAAGCAAAGTTATTTTTAAATGATTAGAAATTTGATTATAGTTGAATAGGGCTAGTTGTGAAATACATGTTTTGGCATTGTGGTGATAATAAAATATTTGATTATTAATCAACGTGATGATTCATACACTACTTTGGATAAAATGAAACATTTGTTGGTCGATCACTATGTTAGAGATGATATCCAATCCCTCAATGTAACTTTTTGCATCAAGATATATGTCCAAAATTTTACCTTCACTACAACAAATCTTGTCCTTTGAACCGGACACAAAAATAACTATTGGTTATTTCAAACACATTTATAATTACTTGGTCATAACAATCATTAAGTAATGGGAAAATACATCAACACGCCACATGGCATCATGGTTTTGCAATTGTAGTCAATATAACAACTTGTTGGTTATTTTGGTAAATTATCATATTATTTTTCAATTTTTGTTCATCATTTAGCTAGTTGTAAGAACCATCCACCTTTGCAACTAATAACAACTTAATCTCCTATAATGATGACATGGCATGTTATATGCCAACAAAATGATGTGGTCCTATTTGTCAACATCATGTGGTTTTTAGCTTTAGGTTTTTACCAAGTCAACCTAGGTAACCTCATTACAAAATATTTTATTAAGTTTGTAACCACCTCAAGTTTGTACAACTAAATGTAAATATGATGTGAGTAGATGCGACATAATTATCCTAGGTTGATTAAATTTTTAGCCTAAAAATGCCTAGGTTAATTTAGGCTAGGTTAGTAAGTAATATAGGTCGATAAATTAATTCATCTTAAGTCAACCTAAGGAGGTCTAAATCTAGGTTAGGTGGTAGATAACAAGTAGGTCAACCTAGGGTACCCAAAGTTAATCCAAAGCTAAAATTTTGAACTTTATAACTTTGTGTTAAATATAATTAGTATGAAAAAATGTGGTGGTGCAATGGATGAAAACTTGAACCCCAAAGTGAAGGTGAGGGGTTCAAGTCCTCACACTTGCAACCTTTGATACCTAAACCACTTGGCTTAAATTAGGTAGCCTAATTTAGGTTTTTTGGGCTAGGAATCCAACGTTTGTATTTAATCTAAGCCACCTATCCTAAATTAGGTTGCCTAGGGTGCTCAACATAGGTGGTTTGCCTAATTAAATTAAGTTAGGTTGACTTTTGGCTAAGCAAACTAGGTTAGGTTACTTAACCTAACTAGGTTATGCTAAGTTGACTTTTGGCTGCACTAGCTACATGGGTTAAATTATATTGAATTTTGGTCATGTGCAATGACTCATAACATGTTTATAAAATTTTGACACATATCATCCATCTATCAAAGTGTATTTTGTAACATTTATTTGAATAAATGACTAAACCCTAAACCTTGGACATGGAATTAATCCTAATTGTTAAAACGCCTAAGCTTTGCAACTGAATGTCCCTTGTAACTAAATGAGTGAAATGACATGTGTTAACAACTCATTAGTCACTAGTCACATATGTCCTTCATAACTAGTATGTAGTTGTAAAGGTCAATTACAAAACCCAAAATGTGTTATTGTGGAAGGAAGAAGCTCAAAATAATACCACAAGAATCTTGAAATAATGAATGAAAAAACACAAATGTCAAAAAATAACAAAGTTGGTCTACATGTGGATAAATGTGGGTTGATGAAAATGGTTAATAGAGATAAAATTAAGAAGGCTTACTTTGTGAAACACACCACATCATTGAAGCAAATTGAAAACATATGCGACTAAAAGGTAAATGTAATCCCAAAGTCTTTAACAAGGACAAATGATGAACATGATGAAAAATGTAAGGAAAAACAACCAAATTTTCCATTTGATCAACAAACAACAAATGTAGAGTCAAGTCAAGTTGGATTCCTTGCAATAACAATTAGATCCAATATGCAAATTGAGTAAACATGAGTGGGTGATGAAAAAAATTTCCCCATGGCATAGCCACCAAGGAAATTTGAAGATGGTTGTAAAGATGAAAAATTCAAAAAAGTGATGGTGAAGGGGAGGAGGAATTTGAAAAGTAAATTGTGACCTCTCAAGTAATTCCCTTAATGGAAACTATTATCAAACCTAGACACTAACATTTTATGAAATATTATATGTGACAAATTAACAATCCAAATCTCACAATAACAACTATTGAAAGGGGAGAAACAACTAACCTACAACAAAGTAAGGAACCCACATTAATTTAATTAAAAATATTAAAAATTTAAAAACTGCTTAAGCAAGGGGCCAATAAAGGCATAAAACAAACTCAACAACTAATTTAATTATCTTGCAAGATATTGGCCTTTTTAGATATGAAACAAAAAGCTTTGAAAATTCCCATAGTACATGATTATACATAGACTAGCCATGGAGGTGCAATAATTTTATGCATGTTGGAGCACATGAAACAAGTAAACTTGGGAATTTAAAAGAAATGAATTGAAGGATGAATGCATCAATGCAAGATCTTCAAATGTTGGGAATATTGACGCTTCCTAAAAATACTTGAACAATAATGTGAAAAAGGGCCATGAAGGTGGCAACAAGAAACAACAAATTAATAATGCCACTTAGGCAAGAAAATGGTTCAAATTTGTAATCTTTATATAATCTATGGGGATTTGGGAAGCAAATGGGGAATGACTAGCAAAATAGGAACTTGTGTATTCATCTACTTTCCTACAACATAAAAAGGTTAAACACAAAAGGTGACACCCCCAAACTCCTTAACCTTTATAGGGGAGCTAAGCCCTAAAGTTGATATCATTTGCTTTCAAGAACATAAATGATGTAAGGATAGGGCAAAAAAACATTCAAAAAACCTTTTGGCCAAAAATTCAACTATGGATAACAAAAGTGAATGAAAGTTACACATTATAACTCTTATAAGGCAAAGCAAACAAAAGGGGTGCATACATATTGATGGACCCCAAATGGGTAAAATCTGTGACAAATTATAAGGCCTTAGGAGGAAACTGAATCCAAATGCTTAAAATGAAAGGGTTGCCTTGTGGAGACTTCAACATAATCAACATATATGCCCCTAGTAACTTATTAAACATATTCAATTCATGGGAGTTGATGAAAGAGGAGATTCCAAGGGACTACAATTGGTTATCATATGGGGACCTTAATACGATGGAATAGATAATTGACAAGCTTTCATTTTGTGGGAAACTTATCCCGTATAAATAAAATTTGTCCTAAGAATGATGTATTCTTGGTGCCATTGATACAACGAAGGAGAGCAATGATGCTTATTACATATGTAATGTTTTGCTTGGATACATTAAAATTGTTGAAGTGGACAATATTGTATAAACAATGTTTCAAATATGTGCGAAATGCATTTGACCTTCTAATCCATTGTTTTCAAGCCTATATTTTCAAAGTTGTGCAACTCATTGTTTGGACCTACTATTGAAAGATTGGAAAGGGGGGGGGGGGGGGACATGGGTGAAACAAATTGTGAAAAGGGTAAAAACTATTGTTTCTTTCATACAACAACACCATACACCATTTGTAACCTTTTGTCGTTATGAGACCAACCTAATGCTTGAAAACCTCACTGAAACACAATTTCATTTAGTTTTTTGCAAAATGGTTGTTGACAATGAGACCAATTGTTGAACAAACTATCATTCACCTTGAATGGATGATTTTTGTCAACACCTGTCACACCCATCAACAAAAGTCCTTCACCAAGGCAAAATATGTTTAAACCAACATAAGGAGGGATGGGCTTTGGAATACTTGTGACAACTTTGTGGAAATGGTGGAACCGATTTTTATGTTGTTGAAGGCATTTGATGGCAAACAACCTTGTATGGGGAAGGTGTGGCTTGTCATGAATACATTGTCCAACAACAAGTTTTATAGCCATAGCCCAAGGCTAAGGTTGCAACAATGAAAGTGTTGTGAGAATGCCCAAGAATCCTTAGGCCCATCATTGAGTTTGGGGTAGGGCATCTAAAGAAAATTTGGGGTTAATCTTAAGTCTAAGGGATTAGGTTAAAACATGTGTCCTTATCCTAATAAGACTTGAAAGGAGATGGCCTGGTTAAAAATGAAGGGGGAAATAGGTTAACCGGATTAAAACAAGGTCGGATTTTTTATCCTTGCCCGATATTAGTTAACCTTGATGGATAAAGGGGTACAGACATGAGGAAAGATGTTTCCTAGAAGCTTCTAGCAATTAGGGTTAGGGTAAGATAGTATTAGTGGTGCTTCAAAGGAGTTGAAAACAAGGAACTTATTGTTAAATTATTGTTCTTCTTTTGAATGATGAATGGGGCATGAGTGACACACCCCAAGCTCCTCGATGGTCTCAATATCGAGCCCAAAGGTGAAAACATCGAAAGGAGAAAAAGTTGGGGCGCGTTCTTTGGCTCACAACACTTCGGGGGTAGAAGGGCGTGCTGGAACTCCGAGATGGGACTCGGAAGATTGATAAACGATTCAATTACTCACACAGACTTACACAAATTAATCAACAAGTTGGTTAGTGCATAGTTAGAACACTTTGGTGCACCATAAGCAACCACATATTCACAAGACTCACCATGGCCTGGACTTGAGGGAAGCCACCACTTCCCCCTTACAATATACTATGTGCCTGGCCACGGGACCAACGCCCAAATGTCATTTTGTCCCAGGACTCCCACCTGAAATTCCCATAGCTAGGATTCCCATAGCTAGGACTCCCACAACTTTGGGGGTCCATAACTTTGTGTGCAAACCTCTGATTGAGATGAGGTCTAAAACAAAGTTGTAGCCTTCGTTAAGAACTTTCTAATGGTATGTCACACGACACCTGCATGCAAGGGAATTAGGGTGATTCCCGACTTTTAGTGGTCGGGAGTCAAATTGGCAATTTGACTAACAACCCTTTTTTTGGCCATAACTTGTGTTTGAATTGTCCAAATGGGTCATGCGAGCCCATTTTAGACATTTACGTTCCAAGAGCTTTCCAATAATATAAGGAACTCTTCAATCCAATGGGTTTTGACCGCTGCAATTACTTTTTAGAGGTTCAAAAATCCATCGAAACTCCAACTCCCAAAGTGGGAGCTCACTTGGGAATGTGAAGGTTCATTCCCTCACACTCTTTTACACTCCCGAGCTTCCTTTTTGGCTCGCACCCTTGCAAGCCCTTACCTTGGTCGCGAGCCCAAGGCTAGGGTTACAACAATGAGGGTGTTGTGAAAAGGAAGGAATTATGATGACAATTGTAAGGAGTAGGGGATCTTGGCATATCATGAAAAGGCAAAATATATGAAAACGGGAAGCCACAACATCATGAACCATCTAGCTTCTCAAGGGGTGGTCAAATCAACCTTTGTTTTGGTGAATGGAAACAAGATTGTAAGGGAGATATTTCAATGTGTTGGCAAAAAGTAGAAATATTAAACATATTTAACCAAAGTTTTTCTAGGAAATGTCAAACTTTAGCATGTCGAAATCCATTGTGACAATATGACAAACATATAATGGCAATAGATAGTAAATTCACTATGTTGACATGACTAACTAACATGTTAATTGCCTACAAATATGACATAAAGCGGTTATAATTGTTTCTTGTAATTGCCAGAAGGCAATATCGCTATAATGGTAAAGCTGTCACAAGAAACTTAAGGAGGAGATGATGGGGATTTTTCTGAACAATAATGGTATTGTCTTTGAGTGAAAAGACTACTCTATGAAAGAAGTTTGGCATGTATGTTTCATGATTTATGGAAGCTTGAATATTTTCCCAATAATTATTGATAGTCTTGATTCAATAATGGCATAATGGTAGAATGTAGTTCTCGAACATTAATAAGAAATTCTCCAACAATAATTCAAATGTCTTAGTTAATGTTTTTACGTGGTATTTATACTAATGAAGTAGGACAAGAATCCAAAATGATACAAGAATGTATTGCTAATATTTGGTGACCATATTGGGGAATCAATTCAAATTTATGTTGGAGAAACTAAAGAAAAAGGTTATGTAATCCTTCCTTGTGCAATTAAATTAATGGAAGATGAAGAAGGAAAAGTTGAAGTACATGAGTTAAATATGTGATTCTATTTAATCCATGCACTTTATATAACTTTACCTTGTGGATTTATAAAAAATTGTTGGGAGTATATAAAGTTGGAAAAGAAAAAAAATAGATCAAATAAAATGATTGTTATGGGTGTTGAGCATGTCATAATTTTTCATAATTTATTTGCTTATTATGAACAAGATATGGCTAAATCCATTATTTTCTTTGATTATTACAACAATGTATATCAAGGATGGCATGAGAGGTGGTAGAGTATGACGACTGTTAAGAAAGGGAACCGTGAAGGGTTCAAAAAAACTATAATAATTAATGAAGGGAAAGAAAGATTCAAAACTCACAATAGATATGGTTGGAATTTTATAGATCACTTATATACACCAAGAAGAAATCCAAAACTCGATAAATGGGGAACATTTGTTGAAATTTTTTTAAACATTATCTGAAAATGTTCACAAATTGATAATCAAAAAACTACATGGGGGAACGAAAATGTGGTGTATACAATTATGAACATTAATAATTGATACCACACAATGAACAAAACATTGGAGATGGCTACTAGTAATAGTGTGTTTATTGACATTAATTCTAATTATGAAAATTGTTGCAACCCTAGCATATTATTAAATTTCATGAAAGACAATAATTTACAAAACCAAATATTAATGTTTTGGTAGAAAAATGGATACCATGTGATTTGTTGTGGACACCTAGATTTTAATAACTAAATATACAATGAGATTAAGAGGAAATGAAAAATATTCTCCAAAAGAAATTGAGTCAAAAGAATTTTGGTCCATAATGATGATTCCAAATCCATATGGGAAAATTTGAGAAAAAGAAAAAGAACATGTTAGTAATAAGAGAGCAAATTTTTTTAGGAATCAATGATGAATAAAAGTAGAGAAGTAGAAGAACAAAATAAACTAAGAGAATGGAAAAGGCAGAATCATGTTGAAACAAAAGAAATAGCTGTTCAAGCAAAGAAATCTTTTAAATGGAAAGGGTTGAGAATTATTTTTACTCCTTCTATTAGTTATTAAATATTTAATCCTATTGAGGAAGAAATAGAAATGACGATAACACAAATGGCTAAAAAAAAATGGTTCACCCAATGAATATGCTCAATAATCTACCGAGACTAGAGCACCAAACAAAGTGCAAGAAGAAGGTGATGAAGGGAATGTTGATGCATTGTTGAGAACTCCAGAGGCTACAGTTAATGTTTTCAAAATGTTCAATGGTCACGGAAGAGGGATGGTTGTGTATACCAAAAAAACGTTCAAAAGAGGATGCAACAGAAGAAGCCAACAATAGCAACCGCTAACAAAATTTCTGGAAGAGAGTTATTCAAACTATTTCTCCAAAACCTTGAACGCATCAAGACTAATATTTCTATGAAGTTACCACTGACTACTTTTGCATTGATAATGAATGTTCCACCCATCATGGTAGTACCCCTTTGCAAATGTGATGCGAATATAATTACCTAAATATCATGATAACGAAGATCTAATTTTACACATATGATAGTTGATGAAGGTATGTGTAACTACTGGAGAAAATATATATCACCACAAACTACAATATTTCCCAAATTCCATGAAAGGACAAGTTGCCAACTGGTTTGGAAGATATGAAACTACTTTCCAATAAAGACATGGGTAGAGGTTCAACATGCCTTTATAACTCAATTAAAGAAATAAAATTTGAAGGGCAAGCAACTATTGTTTTACGATATGCAAAACAAAAGAAATATGAGTCAGTGGAAGACTGTTATGATCAGTTCCTCTGACTATGTGAGGTAATTCTTCAACAACCAAACGATATTTACTTGAGAAAAGCCTTTAGAGAAGGGATACGAACTAAAGCGAATATGGCTATCATTAGTATGCCAAGAAGAACATCAGGAAAATAAGACTCAATCTAAATCTAAAAAATTGAATATTAACACAATAATAAAAAGTGTGTATTATCAAAAAAAATTAATGAATGTCATTTCACAAAGGAATGCAAATTATTAATGAAATTATGTTAAATTTACAAGGCTAGTGATCATAATACAAATCAGTGTCCTAGTAAAACAATGAATGGGAGTTGCCTCTCAAAAGAAATTGTACCAATGCATGTAGAACTAGTAGAGGTACCAATTTTGCAAGAGTAAAAATAGTTGTCAAATTATAGTGTACCAAATGATCAAAATCAATATAATAATCAACAATATAATGCAAGACCCAATGGTCATAATTGGCAAAATTATAGTCGATCAAATCGAAATAGCTGATATAACTATAAGATTATAATCAAAATCTTAAATTTTGACAAAATTGTGTCAAATGTTATTGTTGTCAAAAGGAAGGTCATGTTAGGAATGATTATCCTCTATGGAAGAAAGTTATTAAGGAAGAGGAGAAGAAATCTAAATTGAAAATTCGAGTGAATGTGGCTATGGTTGAAAGGGACCAGCCAGTAATGGATGTGTGTGTGACCACAAGAGGATAAAGAGCAAGGATGCTAGAGGCCAATATGTTTGCTAAAAAACTTCCAAAGAAGTTAGCCCCGCTAAAGGACGTTGAATCAAATGGGAAAAGGAAAAAATGATTCACAAGGATGTAGTTAATGAACTATAAAGAATACAAGAAGTGGAAGACAAACCATTTTAAATGTGTATGGATGTTTTTTTCAATTTGAAATTGGCCAAGTTAATTATTCAATCGATAGGGTTGAATGGATAGGGATTGTTACAATCGACACGTCAAGTCGATTTGATGAAAGATGGTAAAAGGTTAGTTGAAGTAGCCAAAGGAAATGATGTGCATGTCGAATCGAAAGGAGTTGACATGTTGGTGCAAATAGATGTGTCATTAAAGGAAAAGTGAATTAGCAGGTGCTAATGACAAATCAACAATGAATATTGACAAGCCAATTGCTAGTGAAGTGGATGAAATGGGTATGACCCTAGAGAAGGAAAAATTGACTTATTTAAGAAGTAGTCAAGTGGTAAAGCATAAGGTGTTGCCACAAAAGATGAATGTTGAACAGATGGAACAAGAAAGTGGTGAATTATAAGAATTCATGATGAATTCAAATATAAAAATGAAATTAGGACAATTATTATAAATTTGTCCTTAGTTAAGAGAGGTGATGACAAAGTCATTACTGAAGATGGGAGAAGTTCAGATTGCCAATGTCTATAAAATCACAACAACTAAAGTAGAAGATTTTGATGAAGCCATACCGGTTGTTCAAGTTCGTGTAGGGAAATTTCGAGTGAGAGATGTATTATTAAACGACAAATCCAGTGTGAATATTATCTTTGAAAGTTTGAAGAAAAAACTTGTGTTGAGGAAACCCAAGCTGGCTCCTTTTATAGTAAGGATGGTTGACTGAAGAAAGGTGCAACTTGTTGGGTTAATAAGAAATTTGAAATTTGATTTGGTTGGATGTGAATACAAAATCTTTATCACAATGTTGAATATGGGAAATGAAACAAAAACTTATTCCAAACTTTTGGGAAGGCCTTGGTTGAAACATGCAAAAGCAAATCATAATTGGGGTGAAAGTATCTCTATCATCACTACAGGAGGAAGGACACTGGTAGTGAGAACAATTAAAAAGATTCCCTTAAAACCATCATAAAAACCAAAATATGTTGATGATGGTTACAATTGGGAAGAGGGATTGTCAAATGAAAAGGAAGAACAACTTTATAATGTGGTGCCTAAGTTGTGCCTTGTAGGAGAAGTGGCACTAGAAGAGTTATATTTTTTGAGAGAAATTGATTGCGATATGCTTCAACTAGAAGAAAAATTAAATCATCTAATTTATTTATATAAACATCAACTTGGAAAAGTCTTGATATTGGATAAAGTTGTTGATGTGACAATTAAGGATAAAAAGATTGCAGGATGGATAGTCACAATTGAAGAGCAATTGATGAAATTAAATTTAGGAAATGAAAGGGATCTTAAGGAGGTACTCATTAATGCAATCTTACCAACCTATTTTCAAGCACAAACTAAAAAGTTATTGGTTAATTATCGTGATGTTTTAACCTAGAGTTATAAGGATTTGAAGGGAATACCTAAGGAAATTTCACAATTAGAAATCTTGTCATTTACAACCAATCACTATGCAACTTGCATGCAATTGGTTGTCGTTTGCAACTTCCTCGGTCATGTTTGCAACTACAAATTTGGTATTGTATAATTTTTGGGCCATACAATTGTGTGTGTAACTAATGTGCAACTAAATGTGTATAACATGGACACGTGTCATAAAAATATGGCCTAAACTTATACATATTTAAATTAGTATACTTAATATATCTACATAAGCTATGTATAATAATATTATGTACCTCTAGTATTAAGGTTAAACATGTGCTAACTAAGGCTAGCCTAAACTAACCTAGGTTAAATCAACTAAAAACTTAAATTAACCATGGTTAAATTAAGTTAGGCTAAATTAATTATGGTTAATCCAGATTAAGCTAAATTAAATTAAATTAAATGAACTATGGCTAAATTAACCTGAGTTAAACAAATTACGGCTAAACTAACCATAGTTACTTTGAGTTAGGCTAAAATAATTATGGATAAATTAAATTAGGTGAAAATTGACCATGGCTAAATTAAGTTGAACTAAACTAATTATGGTTAAATTAAATTACATTAGGCTAAACTAACCATAACTAAATTAAATTACGCAAAAATTAACCATGGCTAAACCAAGTTAAGTTAAACTAAACTAAATTAAATTAAATTAGGTTAATATTAACTATCGTTAAATTAAGAAATATTAAAAATAATTAAAACTAACCATGGTTCAATTAAGTTAGGTTCGATCAATTATGACTAAGTTAAATTAATCTGAAGTAAATTAACCTAAATTAATTATGACTTAATAAAGTTAGGTCAAACCAATTATGGTTAAGTTACATTAGGTTAAACTATATATGGCTCAACTAGATTAGGCTATATTAATTATGGTTAAATTAAATTAAGCTAAATTAAATTAGGTTAAAATAAATATGGTTAAATTAAATTATGCCAAATTAATTACGACTAAATTAAGTTAGGCTAGACTATTTATGGCTAAATTAAATTAGGCTAAAACTAATTATGGCTAAATTAAGTTAGGTTAAAATAAATTATGTTTAAAGTAATTATGGTTAAACTAAATTACTAAAGTGCAAAGGAAAAGGAGTATTGAAAAATTAACAAGAAGATTTTTTTTAAAAATAAGCTTTTCAAGTTACAAAATGTTTTTTTCCTTTTTTCTTCTATTTGAACCTGTCTTACTTTCAAACCTCATAACTTTCATATTTCTTATTCATTTTAAACAATTTAAAGTGTTATAGGAGCGCCACTTGAAGTTCTTCAAATCGTTTAATAGCAACAGAACGACATAAAACGAAATTTTTGGGTGTTTAAGAATCGGCCTTTGTAATTTTCAATGGTTTGTCTTTTTGAGTTCTTCACCCCCTTCACTTTGGGGGGCCATAATTTTTTCATTTGTAATCCATTTTTTATGATTCTTGGTGTGTTGGATGCGCTAAGAAGAGGGATTCAAGTTTTGTTTGGACACCATAAGCAATAAAGCCCTCCTCGGGCTGGTATAATCTAATATAGTAGTTGCATTTAATGTGTAACTAAGTTGGTTAATGAGGTTTTAAATGGAAAATTTTATCCCATATCTTTTGGATTCCAATTTAGTTTGGCATAGAACATAATTAAGGGCAATAGATATGTGCTAACCAAATACTAAGTGCCATTGGGGATGAACGAATTAAAAAAAAAACTTGACCTTTATAAAATGGCTAAACCTAAAAATAAAATTGGATTATTCCAAACCTACTTATATAGCCTAAGCCTAACTACTGTTCAACCTATTTACATACCTAAATAAACCTAGCTACCTAGTAGGGTTTAATAATTACCTATTGACCTAGTTACCACGTGTCAACATCTTATTAGCCTTAAATTGGACAACTTCAATTTTGGTAATTAATATTTTAAAATTAAAAAATAGGTGGGCCTTAATTGCCATGTGCCGTCATATAATTGGTGTTTTTTAAAAATGAACATGTGTCAAATGGTCAATGAATGTTCCATGGTGTGCCACATGTCATCATCTTAGTGGTAGAAACTTTAATGATTTAGATTAATCCAATGAATTTTTAAGGTAGAAAACACAAAAATCATTTAAAAGTGACACGTCTCCAATTGTAAGTCGTTCAAGTTTTTAAACATGTGTCATATTTTGACTAGTTAAATTATAGTTGCAAGGAGAGAGTTGCACATAAGGTGCAACTACATTTGGATTGGTATGTATGGATGAACATGTATATTAACACCGTATATACATGTTGCATACGTAATGTCACATGGAACTAAATGTCATGTTCAACTTGTCTTTAGCAACTACATGAATTTGTAGTTCCATGTGTCGCATGCAATTGAATTTTAATTGCAAACGAGAATTGCAAAACCAAAAATTTCTAGTAGTGTTTGTGAACACAAAATTGAATTAGTGGTTGATGGCCAACCAATTAAACAAAGACAATATAAAATGAATCCGAATTATGCATTAAAAGTAAAAAAATTTGGATAAGTTATTTGATACTGGATTTATCTACCCATTGAAACTACACAATGGTTATCTCCTTTGGTGATAATACTAAAGAAAAATGGGAAGTTACAAATATGTGTGGACTATCATAAATTAAATGCTCAAACTAAAAAGGATCCATTTCCTTTACCCTTTTTGGATTTAGTTTTGGATTCAATAGTTGGACATAAGATGTATTCCTTTATGGATGGATATAGTGGTTATAACCAAATTAAAATGGCGAAAGAAAACAAAGATAAAACAACATTCATTTCAGAATGGGGCGTTTATGCCTACAATGTTATACCTTTTGGATTGTGTAATGCCCTTGTTACTTTGCATAAAGTAGTAACAAAAACATTTAAACCATGTTTAAACAAATGTATGCAAGTATTTTTAGATGATTTTAGTGTATATGGATATAAAAAATATCACCTACAATAATTACAAAAATGTTTAGAAGAATGTCAGTTATATGGCATTAACTTTAATTTCGAAAAATGTGCATTTTGTGTAAATTTGGGGAACTGCTAGGACACATAATGTGTCATGATGGATTGCTGGTAGAACCACAGAAGATTACGACAATTACCATCATGCCAACACCTACCAATGTAATGGAAATAAATTGATTCTTAAAAGCGATTAGTTTTTATCAACAATATTTTCGAGATTTTAGTTATAAGGTTGCACCAATGTGCAAATTACTAAAGAAAGATGAAAAATTTATATGGACAAAGGCATGTGCCAAGTCATGGCAATGGATGAAGGCATACATGCTTACATGTACTTATTGTACTTGATCGGAAGTTAGAGTTTCATGTGCATATCGATGCATCGAATTTTGCACTTGGAGCCATGTTAAATCAAAATCCAAATATGACTATGATAAACCAATTTACTATGCTAGTAGATTGATGAGCAATGTATAAAATAACTATACAACCATTGAAAAATAAGCATTAGTAATTATTTATGTTGTGAAGAAATCCAAGCATTATCTTTTAGGATATTAACTTCATATTTTTCATTGACCACCAAGCTTTATTATATTTGGTCAACAAACCAATAATCACTAGTTGAATTGCTAGATGGTTATTACTATTGAAATAATTTGATTTTAAAGTAATATTCAAGCTAGGTTGGGTGCATTTTATGTTGATCAATTATCCAAAATTAATCATGGAGAACCATCCATTGGAGTTGAAGATCAAATACTTGATGCCCAACTATTGGGCATATAAATTGATTGGTATGGATAAATAATGGATTATTTCAAGAAGGGTTATTTTGACGAGGATATGCCAAAGAGGAACAAAGCCAATTAGTAATTAAGGCAAGGCCATATACATTACAAATTAGGACATGATGGAATGTTGATGCAGTGTTTAACACTCGTTGAAGCCTCTAAAGTTTTGGAAGAGTTTCATGAAGGATTGGTTAGAGGCCACTATGGTAGTGAAACAAAAATGAAAAAAATCATGTTGACATGCTACTGATGGCCGACTACTGATGGCCGCAAAAAACATCATTTAGTTCATTTATGAAATTATAACTAGGTTTGGGTGTCCCGCCCATTTTATTAGTGATCAAAGAAGCCATTTCATTAACAAAACTATTGAAATGTTAGTGGCAAAGTTCATGGTTGTACATCACAAGTCAACCACTTACTACCCCAAGGAAATGGTCAGGTTGAGTCAACTAATAACTTTGGGAATTTTTTTGGCCAAATGAGTTAATACTAATCACAATGACTAGGACATTATGCTATTTACAACATTATGGGCATATCAAACATCATATAAATTGCTTATACAATTACACCTTTTGAATTAGTTTATGACACTAAACTTGTTATGCCAACTGAATTTATGGTCCCTATTAAAAGAATTAGGGATGTACCAACAAAAGACCTTAATAAGGCCATTCATGTAAAAATGGAAAATTTCATTTGATTGGATTAAGAATGTTAGTGTGCTAGTGAAAACATTAATCATGCACAATTATTGCAAAAGGAAAATTGGGATGAAAAAAGGAAACTCAAAAACATCCGTAAGGGTGATTTAATCCTATGGATGCCCAAATCAACTAAAATCAAGGGAGGTAAATTTAAGCTACCTTTGAAGGGTCCCTATAAAATGTGTAAAGCTTTTAATAATGACACTATCAAATTAACTACTCTAGGTGATGATTAGGTAAAGAGAATAAACATGAACAAATTAAAAGAATATCATTCAAAAAATGTGGTAGATTAAAATTGGTTAAATTTGATGAAAATATGTTATTAATTTAGGTTAAAATTGGCTAGACATAATTAAAGTATGTTATTTAAGTTAATCTTGGCAAATATTGGCAAAATTGGGTTATTTATGTTAAACTTGGTTATAGTTGGATGAAATAAGTAATTTAGGTTAAATTTGTTTAAATTTGGTTAAATGTTTGTACTTAGGCTAAACTAAGTTCAATTAATTTAATGTAAGTTACTTCGATTAACTTGGCTTAGCTTGACAAAACTAAGATGTTTTGTTTTAAATAATTTATATTTGGCTAAAATTAGCTAATTAATTCACCTAAGCTAAATTCGGCTTAATTTGGTTAAACAATGGTAAACAAGGTGAAATTAGGCTACTTAGGCTAAACTAGGTTAAATTAAATTTAACCTGGGCTAAATGTAGGATAAACATATAAATTTAAACTAGGCTTATCCTAAAGGTTAAACCTAACAAATCCATCTTGTGATAAGTTATAGTTACGGCTCCAAATGGGTTGAAGATCTTATTTAAAACATTATGCCAAAACATGGTTTTGATGAATAATAGTCTATGATTAATGTCCAAACTTAATCATGTAATTAGATGTGGACACTTGTCGTTGGCATTTATATGTCTATAATCATCAATACAATTATATGATTACAATTGTGATTACATGATTATAAGTCATTTTCAAAGACATGACATATTTCATAATTTAAACAATCCTATATTACTTTAGGAAGGCCATTGTTAGCATATATAATGCAAAAAAAGTCTAGGTCAACCTAGGTTTAGTAAATAAACTTAGGTTCATTTTGGTCAGCTTACGTTAACTTAAGTTAATTTGAGTGAATTTAAATTAACTTAGGTTTTGTTTATGTATTGTCTAGGTTTTATCTTGGTTAGTTTAAGTTTAACCTAAATTAACTTAGGTTCAACCTAGTTTAACTTTAATCAACTTAAGTTGAACCTAAGTTGAACTTAAATTTAACCTTGGTTATTTTAAGTTTTACCTAAATTTGACTTAGTTAGTCTAGTTTCAACCTAGCTTTAACTTGAATTCAACCTTGGTTAACCTAATTTTAGCTTTAACCTACCTAGGTTTAACTTATGTTTAGCCTTGGCTAGCCTAGATTTAGCTATTAGTTAACTTGAGTTAGACTATATTTAACTTTAGTTAACTTAGAATTAAACATATGTTTAGTTGAGGTTTAACTTAGGTGTTGCCTTGGTTAACAGGTTTGGCATGGGTTTGAAAAAGGTTTAGCCTTAATTAGCCTATGTTTATCCTTGGTTAAGCTAGGTGTAACCTTTAATTAACCTTGGTTCATGAGTAAAGGCATAAGATTGGTTAGCATAAATTTACCCCAAGTTTAACTTTAGTTAGCCTATGTTTGACTTTGGTTAATCTAAGTTAAACTTAGTTTAATCAATGTTCAATGTACTTTTAGTTGAAATTCAATTTAGGTTTTGCCTTGGGTAGCCAAAACTAATTAAATTTTTTGTTGAAATTTAGAACTTACATTTAATTAAGGTGTAGCTTAGGTTTAATTGAAGTTAACATTAAATTAAACATAAGTTTAACTAAATTTTAACCTACATTTAGTTGAAGTTTAATTAGGTGTACTTGAGGTAAGTTTAGGTTAACCTAGGTAGGCTTAAAATAACCTAGGTAAATGTAGGTTAATATAGGTTTGCCACACATAAGCTAGGTTTATTTAAGATAGGATTTGGTTAAGCCTAGTGAAATTAAATTACGTAATTTGTATTAAACTATTGTTCATAATTTTATGACAGGTAATTTTGTTACAATTTTTTTTTTGTGGTGTAATATTTAGGGATTGGGACCTTCAAAGTGGAGGTTTAGGGGTTAAAGTCCTCACACTTTCGGTAAATGCTGTAAATTACCTAGATTCTTTGCATATATAATTTACCTAAGCTTCTATCTTAGGTAATTTTTTAGCTTAGGTAGCTTAGGCCACTTAAGCTAACCTTCCTAACCTTGTTTGATTAGGTTGTGACTTTCATGTGGCACGACACAATTGGGCCATAAATTTTCAATTCTTTGTTCTAGGTTACCACGTGGTAACATGTAATTGGGTTACAAAAAATCTTCATGATCTAGGCTTGGTTTGTCACATGCCAACACTTTATTAACATTTAAGTTTAGGTTGTCTAGGCTAGACACATGGCAACAAAGAATTAGTGAAAAAAAAAATTCATATTTAAAAAAATTAAATTTAGGATGTTGAATTATCTTCCATGATTATGGTGTAAATGACTATAGTCATGGAAAATGCAATTACAAATGACATTTGCAATTGGCACTACGGATATAATTAATGGCATACAAAAAGGCCTTATGGATTACGTAGTCATGTAGGCACAAGTAGTGATATATGGTATAAGTAATTACAAATGTAATCATTTGTGTAATCCAAAAACATTGTTGTAGCATAATGAAATCAATTATGCCATCGTATGGTTCATGTTCTCATAAGTTATCAACATTCTTCTTCTCAAACATGTCCTTATATTCTTTGTATTGAGAAAGGATTTCATGTTGACGTGACTCAACGTTTGTTGTGGGAAGAACATAAAATTAATAACACATTTCCTATTTTGTAATGTGTATGAAACCCTTTACTCCTAGCAACAACTTGGAACATTTGGATTTTCATGCACCACCAAGGTCCTAATTATGTTTGATATTTTACATGTGTGTTGATTTTCATGTTGGTCTTCAAATGCACAACATACATAATCACGGTTTTGCTAAACATGCTTGTGTTGAAGGTTTCACATTCTAGGGCCTCTTGTTTTTTTGTTTCAAAGTGAATTATTTGGTAGTTAATCCATTTGTGGATTATGTAGAATGAGGTAGGATAAAATAATGATCATAGTTTTTTCAAATATGAAATGATATTGAAAACAACTTTGCTAGTGTGTAACCCAACATTTAATTTCAAATGCTTTGGTTTCATGTGTTACAAAGTCTTCAGGAAAAAATACAACTATTGATAACTTTAATTGGTACTACTATGTTTTTTTCACCAAAGCCAACTTATGTTGCTACACCATTTCCTTGTCAATGAAACATGCAAAATTATTGAAATAAAAAAGGCTTAGTTTTCCATTGCCACAAGCTTGTTGCATTTTATAACGATTGGTGACAAAAAAATGGTGTTGGATCCACAAATAAGTTAGAACCATTTTCATCATATGATGCATTAAGGTCCAATATTACAATTTTTATTAAAATTAAATGTTATCATTTCCTAATCCTTTAGGTTGTGAATTAGTATTAAAAGTGCATTACAACAAAAGGGGTCCTTGTACGCCAAGTGATTTCATTAGATTTTGAGTGAATTCACTACTCCTAGTGAATAGGACTTAGTTCCTCTAGGAATGTTGCAATGTCATTGAGTAAGGGTGTTTAATGTTCCAACAAAGGTGCAAATTAAACAAGGGTCATGCTTAATAATAAAATTTTGATAACTCCAACTCGGGCTCGCTAGGCCACTTGGATAATGATGAAGATAAGTTGCATGAAACATGAAAATTAATAAAAAAATATGAAATGTGCCAAATTTAAGTTCAAATCAAACTTTATTACGATTTTGGAACTTAACATTTTGCATTATAATTGAGGGAACATCAATAATTTGTTTTGAATTGATTTTTGAAGTAAATTTTTTTATAATAAATATTATACTTATATGTTGATTAAAGATGTGTTTCATATTCCAAATTTTATTTATTTTTTAATTTTTTAATTTAGTTAATTCACTTATAAAGATTCCAAATTAAGGGTGAAACCAATCATCATTGGTTACACTTAATTCAAATGTCAATGAATTTAAAAAGAGGTTTGCAATGAAAGGTTATTATCTAGGAAAATTGGTTAGTGTTGTTATAAGGGTTTTTAAGAATGTCACCATCACAATCATGAAGAAGATTTGTGAAATACAAAATGAAACATGTTTTGATGGATAATGTAACAACAATGTCAATTAATAAACTTATTGATGACATGAATTTGTATGCAAATCATGTCATAAGTTTTGGTGATGGGTGTGTTAATGGTAAACATCATTTTAACCCATTTTACAAATATGGATGTTTTCAAATAATTAAAAATGAAAGAACTTGGAAATGAAAAGTAAATAAAAATTTGATTTAAGGTTTAGGTTGGTCATGATTCATCACAAAAAGGATGATAATACTAAAACCAACAAACTAAAATCACCAATTCAAAAGTTAGGACACAAAACTTGAAAGAAATGTGGCAAGCTTAATATTACAATCAATATATGCAAATGTAAAGAGGAGTTTTTATTAATTTGTTGGTGCAACATTCTTCCTTCAAGCTTGAACTTTTACAACATGTTGCAAAATATATACAACACACACACACACACACACACACACACACACAAGAATTGCGACTCCAAGGTTTGTAACTTTTAAAGCTTGATTCTTAATTCGTAAAAGTTGTTGAATTTGAAGCTTGCACCCAAACTCTTGACAAGAAAGGTGCATTGAACAATTAACATTTACATTTTGATTTCACAAATTGACAAGCAAATTTTTATGCAAATGGCATGAATGTAGTTCATACTTGGGTCTTGCAAGTTGCCATCAATGAATCATCATATAATGCAATCTAAATTTTGGGTTGTCATGCTACCACAATATTTTGTCATTAAGTTATTAACTTTTAACATGTTTGTGATTTTGCCTTTTGCAATGTGCATTGTGAAAAGTTTCAACTTTTTAGCGTCCACCTTTTAAATTATAAGTAAACAAACTTTACTAAATTAAAAGAAATTGACTTGAACTCATTGATTATTTCTATATGGTGGGGGGTTTGATTAGATTCAAACAATCTAAATCAAGTTGATGCTTCTTGTAAATATAAAAGACAATGACAATGCTATGGGGAATAGACGGTGAAATAACAAAATAACAACACCACACCAATGATTTTTGGGATCTTTAGGGTCCCATCATGCTCCTTTAGGTAGGTTTTTAACTTGCCATTTTGCCACCCATGGCAAATCCAATCCATCTAATGTATGGTTGGCCATAATTCCCACTGATGGATGGATTAGATGTAGGCAAAAAAAAGTCAATTTCATCCCGCTAGATGGATGGATTTAGTTATGATGTTACAAGGCCATTTGATTTTCTTAAAATTCAAAATTTCACTGAAAAAAACCATGGATAAATATACGTCATGAACTCATTTACTATGATGATTATTAATCAAATTGTTGTGGGAAGTCATGTGTATAATAGATAAGACCAAAGTTTGTGTGGGAATGGACTTGGAGATGTGATGGTGTGATGTTATTACCTAACCCTAACCATAAACCCTTAACCCCATTATGTGCTAAATAATATTCAAATAGATTTCCCATTTTTCAAAGGGGATTGCTTTAAATTTGGTAATATGAAAAAAGGTCAAATGCACTTTGACAAAAATACTTACTAAAACCATGACATTGATGGAAACACCATTACAATGTGCAAGGTGTGTTTCATTGAAATAGCTTACCAAAGCCATTATCTAAGAGCTTGCCAAAATGGGCCTGCCATTCCACATAGGAAAATATAAAGCGTGGTAGAACTAGATGCTATTTTAACAAGTGGTATTAAGTTATATTGGGCATGTTCTAAAATGAAATGTTCCCCATTATTGATTCAAATTAACAGGTTGTTCCGCATCATCATTGATTCAAGTCACAAGTGGAATCGGTGGAACCACCTGTCTCACTTAGAAAAGAAATGATGCATTCCACGTAGGAATGTGCTAGGTTCATAACTAATCTATTAGGTGGCACTAAATTATATTAAAGCATGTTATAAAGTTTTCCCCACTATTGATTCACAAATCAAAACTATTTTCCACCATGGATTCACATTACAAATGAAATAAACCACACCCAAAATTGGAATAACACTACGAAAAATCATGTCCTTTGCAACTTGTCTTATGCAACTAAAAAATGTCTTTTAAAACTAGTTTGCAATTTGCAAAGGACATGATTTCTCATAGTGTAGGTAAATGGTTACCCCATCCTTCAATTGCAAGTATCTTTTGATGCATGTGCACACATCCCATTGACCTTTATGTTTTGCTCATGGCAACGAACACATAAGAACCTATGATGCAGTTTGCAACACCTTTGTTGCCATTGCCCAAGATGTTGGCTTTCACGTGGGATGAAAACAGTTATGTGTGTTTCCTTCAATCATGTTCAATTCCTTTTGTTGATGAATCGACATTGTGTTCACCAAAGATGGCATTTGTACCTTGGTTGGTGTTATCATTGCCAACCCAATGCAAGCGAATTTACTTCCTTGATCTTGTGCAACTCAAGGATTTGATGCCTTCAATGTGGCTTAAGCCAAAAAAATGAATTATCATGATCAGCACCCCATTGATCAATTCATCCCTTTAACAATTGAAATATTTGGATGTTTACAGAAACAAGCTGATGTGTTTTAACATGATTATGCCAATGCCATTTGGAGCTTGAAATGGCCAAAGGGCTTTTTTCTTTTTGTTTTGGTTACTTTTTTTCGTCAAAAAAATTCAATCACATTGCAAAAAATGCAAGTATCTTCCACCTTAAGTCAAGTAGTTGATGTAAGCCTATAAGTTCCTTTTCGACTTCCACCCCTTTGGGACACACCTCCCATCACCACGATTGACCTATTGCAGGTGGTCAATTTTTTGACATGAAATATTATCGGCCTACTACATGGGGTTGATTTTTGACATGGAAAGATTTTGACATTTAGTTTGAACTAACCTGACATCCTAATACATTTTCCTTTCTCCTTTTTCTTATTCCTTTGTACATTTTCCAAATCTTTGGTGTCTTTATAAATAAAGTTTTGCAAGGTTACATCATTACTTGTCCCACCTTGGAAAAAACCTCAAAAAGGGACACTCAAACCAATTAAGATAGAAAATGTAGTTGTGACCTTATCATCCAATAAAAATTCCACAATTATTGATGTGTTTCATTCAAGTTAATTACATGTTTGCATTTTGAGCTACCTATAACATTCACATGATGTGACTTTCAAGTATTGGTCTTTCTTTAATAAACTAAAATTTCATAGACAAAGGACAACAAAGAAATTATTGAACAAAATCTCTTCCTATCAACAAAGCATGAATGCGCAACAAGTGTGGCACAAAGCTCCAGGGTCGTGGCATTCTTTTCCCCTCCCCCTCTGTGCCCTCCCCACCAAAAAATAAAGCCCTTGATAATTAAGTACATTTTGGGAAGTTCCTCGTGAGAACATCTATCTATGAAGGAAGGTAGTTTGTTTTGTAGTTATGAGATCTGCTGAACTGGGATGCTTCAGATCATGTTCTTGGTGTCTTTGGAAAGCTCTTGATGAGGAGGAGGGGTGCATGGGCTTGGTTCCATGGCGTTTGGACTTGCGGTGCAAAAGTTCTTGAATATTGAATGATTTTTTCACTGAAAATTAAATTAAATTAA
>Ga0209208_10002122_pt1 | contig 28350 bp, 26 predicted proteins | sample S1TSphfallax_3_FD_187694 | JGI IMG/M metagenome (GOLD analysis project Ga0209208, IMG submission 187694) | Host-associated microbial communities from peat moss isolated from Minnesota, USA - S1T2_Fd - Sphagnum fallax MG (SPAdes) (version 2) | ecosystem: Host-associated > Plants > Peat moss >...
ACAGGATGACTTTAAGAAAAACTTTAGTGTTTAGTTAGGTTTAAGTTTTAGTTTGGGTGGCGCTGGCCTCCTCAACGCCTCCTTCAGCGGGAGCTTCACGAAGAAGCTTCGAGCTCTTCTACAAAAGGGGGGAAATTTTAATTTATTTAATTAAAATATCAATATAAATTAAATAATTTAAAAGATATTCTGAAATTTTAAATCTTGAAAACCGGCTTCTGATAACCGTCACTGAAAACCGGAGTTGTAGTTTTTACGAGAACCGACAAGACTGAAAACCATTGGAATTGTTTTTTCCAAAAAACCTGAAACCCTTAAAGGTTATCTAAATCTTTTCTTCTTTTATTAATAATGAGAACCTTAAAGGTTCTTTAAAATGGCTGTGACAACCGGAACCGGGTGCTTTCACAAAAGTGAGAACCGGCCAACTCTGGTACACTCCAGCTCAAGGATTCAATTTTGCTTCAAATCGGTCCAAGTTGGTTCCTAGGAAATTGGACCCTGGACCCTGGTCTAAAGTGGGCCTAAATATGTCACTTGCACTTTGTTGGCCTTGCCTACCAAGGCAAGGATATCGTGTCTAGATTCATTATAGAGTATAGTAGCTTAAGGGATTTTGGCCCCCTAGGTAATAGGTTTATTTTTATATGAGGATTTTTGAAAGAGGATATTTTGGCTTGTGTTGAAACTTGAGATTAGTTATCTTGTTATAAAATCTTGGAGAATTTTGGGTTTTTTTTAGAGGATTTTTTGAAGATTATATTTTTGCATGGCGAAATTTTTGAGTTTCCATAATTCTTCTTTTGCATTAAGATACTTTTTAATGTAAATAGCAAGCCCACAGTGCGACACACTCCTTGTTCTGCCTTGTTTGAGCAAAATTTGCTAACTTTGTGAATAGGCACCCTTTTCTAACTGAAAGAAGGGTTTTGGGGTTGAAACCGTTGTTCAAACACAAGGTTACTTTTACAAATTTCTTTATTATATTAGACAGTTGCTGATATTGGTGTTGAGAATAACTTTAGACAAAACAAAATCAAAGAGAGCAGAAGAGCAAATAACATGATTTTGTAAAAAAATATTGTATGAACATGCACAAGGAAACTTTGATGAACATAATAACATGCACACGGACTCCTCCTCCTCCTCCTCCTCCCATCTCCTTCTCGACAACAATGATATTTCTTACATCTCGAATGTGGAGGGACCCAAATTCACCTTTAAAAAAAGTATGGTTCAAACATCAAATATCCAAACTCCAAAACTCAAAAGCCCAAGCTATGCAAAGACATATATAGGTATTGATCGGTGTTGATGTTGCCGCAAACAAGATTCGAACAGATGCGGAATCGTTTTTTGAAAGAGGGGTGGGGTGGCCTAAAAAGGTCCAAAAAACAAAATAGCCGCATAGTTGACACAGAATCTCTATCTCGAAGATGGAGAGAAAGAATTGGGGAGGGGGGGGAGGAGAGGAAGGGAGGGGAGAGAAAAAATAAATTATTAAATAGACACATGTTGCTATTCAACCACAATGTCTAGTGGATACTACAAAACATCAACCCAAAAAAAAAAAAATTGTCACCAAAAAGCTTGATAGGTTGCAAAATACTTGGGTAGAAGTAAAGTAGCAAGATATCTATTGGTAAGTAAAAATGCAGCTATGTACCTAATACCTAGCTCTAAAGGGTGGAGAGTTTGGTAATAATGTTTAGACCTCTCATGCAAATGTTATCAAATATTGAGCAATTTGGTCAAAAGAATCAAAACTAAGTATTTCAAAGAAATTGGGGGCAAGCCCTTGATGAGTGGAGTTTTTGGAGATGATTTCATAATTTTTAGACTAGAAATTGAGTTTTGAATAATTTTTTCATTAGAAATTAATCATAAATTTAAAATAGTCTAGTCTTGTCACAATTGAGTTCTATTGTCGAGGTCCTATTCACACTTGGGCCATTGGCACGGGCCATATTGAAATGTGCATTTTGTGACCATTGAAGCACACCCATTGCCACTTGTCCTTTCTGAGTCATCATCCACCTCAGCCTTGTGCCCCCGAAAAAATTTGAATCCCAAAGGAATCCACAAGGCTATGTGGTAGGTGTGAATGTGCACTAGATTCAATAGATTCAATAGCCCTCGTGTGCACCGTGCACTAGATTCCAGAACCTTATTGTTGCGTTTGTAGATTCACCCCCCAACCGGCCCACCCATCCCTTCCACCCCCCCACCCAACTCCAATCCTTTGCTACAATAAAATAGGAAGAAGAGGAGGTACAATTTGCAATCCATTTTGTTGCTATTGTTGTAGATCCAACCCACCATACATCATCTTTTGCTACCTTCAAAGAGGAAAAGAAGAATAAGAAGATTTGCAATCCATTTTGTTGTTGCAGATTCACCATCAGCCCACCCAACCCTCATCATCACTTGCTACCTTAACATAGTAGGAAGAAGAGGAGGAGAACTTGGAGATAGATTTGCAATCCATTTTGTTGTTGTTGTTGTTGCAGATCCACCACCAGCTTACCCATCCATTCATCATCCTTTGCTACCTGCAAAGAGGAGAAGGAACAAGAGGAGGAGGAGGAGGAGGAGGAAGGAAGAAGAAGAAGAGGACCTGAAACCAGTTTTCTTCAACTGTCAAAAAAACAAATTTCCAGCAGTTTTTTTTGGGTCTGAGGTGAGTGAGGGGAAAACTTTGTCACCCACAAAAAGCTTGAAGAAGATTTTGCAGTCTTTGTTTGAAACCAACTGGAGGGGACGAGGGTTTTTTTGTTGTGTTTTGAGGTTCTTTTTAAGGTGTCTTGATTTTCAAAGCTCCAAAAATCTGAAGTGGTGTGAGCTTCTTTTCTGAAATGCACCGGTCTCCTCTTCTAACTTGTAACCTGAGCTGAAAATTAGAGCTCAAAGTGTTTTAGAGCCAGAAGCAACCCACCAAAAAAGAAAAAGAACAAAAGTTTGTCTTTCTTCTCTCAAAGTTTTTGAAATCTCATGATCTTGTGTGGGAACTTGGGCTTTTCTTGTGCAGGGCTCAGCAGCAGCTGCACACAAGGATTATTGCTCTTCTGCTGCTGTGATTCAGTGAGAAAACATGACGGACCGTGTTGTTGCTGTATTCCACACTGAGTGCTGCTCTTCCTCTGCCACTGCTGCCTTGGGTGCCGGAAAAGCACCCTTCATTACTGGGGTGGACGCTCCAAGGATGCAGCAGCAGCAGCTGCTATGCAAGAAGAATGTTCTTGTTCAATCTGCCGATAATATGCTGCATCTGCAGCAACAGCAATCAATGATGGGTGTTCATGGGTCTTCTGCCTCCTCACCATCTACAAAAGTCTTGTTTCAGCTTAATGTCAGGAGCTCAAAGAACTCAGAATCAAAGAGCAAACACCAGAGAAGCTCATCATCATCAGCATCTCATACACACTTCAACTCAACAACATCAGTATTGGTTGCAGATCCAGCAGCAGCAGCTGTGAAGAAGAAGGGACATGAGAATCCTCCTACTTCTGTCAATCATCATCTTGCCTCTCCTGCAACCACAACAAAGGATCAACAAGGAGGCAGCAGTGGAAAGGTGAAGAAGAAGGATCAACAACAACAACAACAACAACAACAGAAGCAGCAGCAGCAGCAATTCCTTGGTGCTGCTCTGTTGTCGAATTCTCCTGATGAATATGAGAGAATGTTGATGAACTTGATTGACCAGCTTCATGGGATTTGCTTGCATGCCTTGGCACTAGAACGGTGGCATGCTCCCCAGCTGAAGAATGTGCACAGGTAGGTTTGTAGTTTGTACCCATTTCACCAGAATCATCCTCATGGGAGCACTTTTTGAAATCCATGATTTCTTGGGAATCAGAAGTCTAGTGTCTCAAAGTTGACAAGGATTTTGGATTCATGCTCATTGCCAAGTTCTAATCTTTTCTTTCTCTCACCTCCTCTGGGCATGCTGTGTTGATGTGCAGACGCTATCAAGAGAGTGCAAGAAACCTTCTGCACTATGTGGCATTCCGGTCTCTGGACATAGCTGGCTTGCAAGAGACTCTCACCTCACTTGGTCTCTCAAGCTTAGATAACTGTGAAGCTTCCACAATTGCGAGCGTGAACTCTGTCATTTCTTCTGTTCGATCTTTACTCTATGCAGCTCAGTTGGATTCTTCTCACTTCCTTGGTGAAGGTGCAGCAGCTGGTAGTGGTGGTGGTTATCCAAATGGCATTGGAATCATGTCACTCTCAACAAAGGATTCAGGACTAGCAGCAGCAACAGCAGGACATGGCAATACATTTGAGTGGACATCAAAGCTTTCCTCTGAGATGTTGCAATGTGCTACCCAAGAGCTTTCATGGCCACTTGCTGCTGATCAAGCTGGCAACAACCTCCTCAGCAATGCACAAGAGTTGTTCGGCCCATTTTCTTCGCAGAGGGAAACACACATCATGGTGACACTTCCCTCGGAATCTGCTTTGGAGAAGGACACTCTGATACAAACCTTGATCAAAGCCGGCATGAATGTCGCAAGAGTGAATTGTGCACATGATGGTCCTGAGACATGGTTGAAGATGATACACAAAGTGCGCTACTTCTCTCAGCTCTTGGAATCACCATGTCGAGTGATGATGGATCTTGCAGGACCCAAGCTCCGCACAGGTCCCATGAGACCTGGTCCATCTGTGCTGAAGCTGAAACCCTTCAAAGATGAAACTGGAGAGGTCACCAGTCCAGCAACTGTTTGGATTGCAAATGAAGGTGTGAAGCCACCTCCATCACCAGCAGCTTCAGAAGAAGAAGACAACAACAGTCGAGTTGTGAATGCCAATATACCCATCACAGAAGAAGCTCAAAAGTGGCTGAAGAAGATTGCAGTGGGTGATATCCTCAAGTTCAAGGATCGAAAAGGCAGACAACGTGAGCTTCTGGTGGTGGCAAAAGCTGGAGCTGGAGTATGGGCTGAATGCAATGACACTTCATATGTAGAAACTGCAACAGAGTTTGTTGTTGTTGGAAGCAGAGGTGCAAAGAAAGCTCGACTACATGTGGGTGAGCTTCCCAAGATCGAGCAAGCCATCGTTTTACGAGCTGGTGACAAGCTGGTTCTCACAAGAGACAACAATCTCTTGGGCACTCCTGCAGTCTTGGACAAAACAGGCAATGTGGTGGCACCCGCCAGAATGGCTTGCACACTGGAGCAAGTCTTCGAAGCTGCCAAAGCTGATGATCCCATCAAGTTTGATGAAGGCAAAATCACAGGCAGAATTTCAGCTGTGTCAAGCTCTGAGATCCTTGTTGAAATCACAGATGCGGGTGGAGATCACAAAGGACGCAAACTGAGAGGAGAGAAAGCCATCAACTTACCTCAAACTGATCTTGCAGTTTGCGGATTGACAGCCAAGGATGCAACTGATCTGGAATTTGTTGCTGCACATGCAGATATTGTAGCTCTTTCCTTTGTCAATGGACCTTCTGATGTGCAATGCCTGCAAACTGAGCTCTGCCACATCAGAGAAAGACATCAAGAATCTTCTTCTTCTTCTTCACAAACCAGTCTTGGGATTGTGTTGAAGATTGAGACAGAATTGGGATTTCAGAGACTGCCAGCATTGTTGTTGCAAGCAATGGAGATGGACAACAGTGTGGGAGTGATGGTAGCTCGAGGAGACATGGCTGTCGAATGTGGGTGGCAAAGATTGGCAGAAATGCAAGACCAGATTTTGATTACATGTGAGGCTGCACATGTGCCAACCATCTGGGCTACACAAGTGCTTGAAGGCATGGCAAAATCTGGAATTCCTTCTCGCGCTGAAATCACAGATGCTGCATCTGCTTCCAGGTAAACAAACTAACTGGTTGGTTGGTTGGTTGTTGTATGTGTTAAGTTTTTCAGTTGAACATTAGAAAAAAAATATTCATGATTTTCTGTGTGAATGTCTTTAGTTTCCAGTTACACATTGAAAACTATTTTATGACTCTCAAAACTGAGGTTGATTGAAAGCTTACCAAAGTTTTGTTTCTTTGTTTTGCAACAACAGGGCCGAATGTGTAATGCTCAACAAAGGGCCGCACATAATTGAAGCTGTGAATAGCTTGGATGATATCCTACACCGGGAAGCTTTCCATCGACGGAAGAACCATGCAATCATGCACCCGCTTTCCCAGTTTCAAAATTATCACTAACACATTTCAAAAGGGCTTGAATTTGTAGCAATAGAAATTCATTCATCAATCAGATCTCTGTTTAGTGTTCTAGAAGCAAAATTTTGTATGAATCATATTCAAGAGTGTGTACAGGACAAATGACTGGATAGAAATCTATGAGAGACTTTCTGACTGAAACTGCAGTATGGTAGTGTTGAGATTGCCCAGTTGAGATTTGAAAAAACCAAAAATACTTTCAACCATGACAGACACTATGTACACTTCCGAAATTGAAATTCAACCTTTCATTATTACTAAGATGACACACTTTTCCATTAGACTTTTTGTGACATTTGATGAATCACAGAGGCTTTTAGATGGAAAAATCATGATGTGGGTGGAGATGATCTTTGTGGTTTCATCAATGCCTGAGTGCCAGACCCAGAATGCTGACACACAGTTGCAAAGTAGAGAACAATAGGCACACAATTGAAACTCGGCAACAAACAGGTGAAATTGGAAAAAAGCTTCATACTCCAGCTGCTTCAAGGTTTCTCCTTTTGTGCACATAATAAATGCTCATGCATAAATGTCCTTTCTCCCCATTCAGAGATTGCACCATACATCTTCATGAATGTGCACCTCTGGTAATGCTTTGGTGTTCAGTCAAATACAAAGTACTTTTCTTCTTCAAACTTCAAAGCCAAACAAATGTAGAAGAATTGTATGACTTTCTTCTGGCAATACTTATGAGAGAGAGAGATTTGTTCCCCCCTCACCACCATTGTGTGGTCAAAATAAAGTGAGGGATCTGCTGGCGACACAGTGGTAGTGAGGGTTTTGCTACAGTTTGAGTGGCGATGGCAGTGGCAGCAACAACTTGCTTCCTTGTGCTCACTTGTTGATGCCATGCAAAAAGAGGAGAGAGAGAAAGATAGGCAAAGAGGGACAAAGAAGAAAAATTTGTAGTTGGGGCCTTCAGGAAAAAGGAAAGAGGGTTTCTAGTTCCATTTCAGTAAAAAGGAGTCCTAGTTGGAAGTCCAGTTGCAATTCCATTAGGAAGATTAGTTATAAATCTTCTTTCTAGAAAATTTCAGGGCACGGTGGGGCATATGAGAGCAACCATTTTCTGGAGCAAAGGAGGAGGATAGTGATGACAACAGTACCAACATCAACAAGCAACAAGGCAACGAAGGTGAAGAGGCTAAAGGAATGTGGGTTTTGTGTTTTTTCTTTTCTTTTTTTTGGGTTTTGTTTTGTGGTGGGTTTTTATGTTTTTACCAAGCCAGAAGTATTTTATCACTAAGAATCTGATCATTACCTACAAATTAAGCACAATAGAGGTTCCACAAAGAGAGAAACTTTGCCACAATCTTGGTTTTTCTTGGTTTTTGTCATAGTCATGGTGAAATAGCAAAGGAAGAAGAAAAAATAGGATTAAAAAAAAAGAGAAAAAAATGCATTGTAAATGTGAACATGTGAATACATAATGACTAATCATTCATCGATAATATGTTTTTTGGGGTGGTTTTTTTTTAAAGCAAAAGATTGAATCTAGGGTGTTTTTATGTTATTGAGGCTAAGTGTTATTTTAGATGGGTAATCCAAAGAATAAAAGATTACAAGTTTATAGGCCCCTATTTTTGCACAATATTTTTCAAAAATGTATAGATTGTGTTAAACCTAGTAAAGTAAGGAATGATGGTGTCCAAGGTTATGGCAAAGTTAAAGTTGGGCTATCCTTTGAATAGGACTTGCCTATTTGGGACGATTCAATGTCTTTTTCTTTTTGATCTATCTAGTTTTATGTGGTTGGTTCTAGATAGGTTTAAAATTATCGTGTTGAAATAAACAACCTTTAAAACATGGGCCTATTTGCAATTGCATTCTTAATAAACTTCTGAACTCATGAACACAAAATGTCACATGTCCCCTAATTCATCATGTCTCATCGAACTCTGTAGTTCACATATCCCATTTTCCCTTTCACACACCACCACAACCCCATTCTCCACCCCCTTTCCTATGCAAACCATGCACCACCCACCAACCCCCCATACCATTTTAATGAATCACACACCACCAATTAACCCCCCATTGACCCCAACCCTTCATGTGAATGTGGAGCCCCAACCCAACACTTTCCCAATCCCTCTAAATAATACACATGTCAAACTTTCTCCCCCTTCCATTATGTCAACCCCTATAGTTGCCCATGATCAAACCCCTTAACCTACCCCCAGTCCTCCCAACATGCCTACAACCTCCACCTAGGGCAAGCAACCTCCACCTAGAGCCCCTTGCCCCACTTGTGAGCATCAATATACCCTTCAAGGGTTAACTCATCACTAGCATTCCTTTCAGGCATCCAATCCATTTAATCCAAACCTACATGACCTTCCTAGCCAAATATTTTCCTTTATTCCTAACTTGTTAGCATCAACTTGGGCTTGGGTTTTGTCATTAAATGTCTTTAGGTCCTTTCATCTTGGTTTTCGTCATCCTTAATTATATAACCGCATCCCTACTGCTTTATGACATGATATACAAATGACATTTCATTTTCCATTGGATAAGTTGGCACATGACCCTTATGAATGTGACAACTTGGCATTTGTTCCTTTTGTTACCTCTGTGGTGTCTTGTTTTACCCCCTCAAGGGTGGGGCATTGGGTATAGGGAAACAAGGATTGAACTTAAATTTTTTTTTAGCAAGTGATTAGAAAAACTTGTAGGAGGAATTGTTTTTATGAGCTCAAGTTTTGGCAACAAGTTTGAATTCAATGCCTCTTGCCCAACATGATTTTTTTACTCATAAACATTTTTTTTGTAATTTAATCTTTAGATGTGTAGGATAATACTTTTGAATAACACCTATTCTAGCACCATTTTTTCTTATACCACGTCCTTCGACACCACTACAATTTTCACCACTTTATGTTTTGAATTAGACGACTTTTTCCCATTTTTTTTGAAAGGCTATGAACCAAACTAGGACCTTGAACTTTCATTTGATTATTTCAAGCTACCATTCCAATGCATGCCAAATTTATCTACAAGTGGTCCTTTTGGGATGGTCTTCGAACACTTTCAAATTTGCGTTCACTCATAAGATTCCATGAATGGATTCCCATAGTTGTTTCAACTTTGTTCTCATATTGCACAAGGTCACATTCCATGTTGAATTGCACATATCCTTGGGATAGCCCGCCTCTTAGTCATGACCAAACCTTCGGGTGGAATTTGTCTCATTGTCATAAGGGTAACATTGTATTAATTCACAAGTCGTGTTTTATGCCTTTAAATTTGTGATGCCTTTGCAACACATTTTTCCCCTCACCAATTTGGAGTATCAACCAAGGGTGGATGTGAAACAGTAATCCATGGCATCCAATGCACCTTGGACCTTCACCTTGATTGGGTTATTCTTTAATTGACCATGGGAAATGCCTTTAATTCAATGTTAAGAGGGGTCATATTTCAATAACTTTGTGCAGCAGGTGGGGACATCACACAATTTATCCACTTTGTTTGTGTATTCTATGCATTTGAAACTCCTTTTGTTTTATAATAATGGTAATTGTGATGACAATGTCATGGTCATCCAATCTGCCATGGGAACTCGTCAAGGTGATCCCTTGGGAGGGGTATTATTTGTTTTAACTTACCTCAAGGCACTATGTTCTCTAGTTAACCATTTCCCTCTTGTCTACTTCCATCCATTGCAAATGACATTCACATTATTAGCCCCCCTTCTATTTTATCTTCTCCACATGAGCACTTTTCGATTAAATTTCATGTGATAAATTTTTTTATCCAACTTCAGAAATGTGTAGCATGATTTCTTTCGGGCCTGTCGCCCAACTTCGACACCCCATCCCAATTTAACACAAAATTACAAAAAATTAAAATCTTAGGGGTTCCATTCATCATTCAAATCATCTTTCATAAAAAATACATTGCTAGGAAATGTTCGACATGTTGACCTTCTCCCTAGGTTCGGCAATGTTTAAGTAACTTTTGGAATATTAATTCATTGTTATGCGCAACAGCCATTGTATTTATTACGTTGCACACCTCCTTCTCCCACCTTCATAAATTCCCTTGTTTCCTTTTATTCTTCCCTCTTTTAAGTGCTTGGACGTTTCTTGGGTCTAGGAACCTTTAATGGCCTTGAAAGATTTCTAATTCATAAACAAGTCTCTCTCCCAATAATTTTTGGTGGCATTGGGTTCATACAAACATCCACCATCACCTCAATAACCTATTTAAGGAGTTATGCCTTTGTAACCTTAATCATAGCTATTAAGTTCATGGTTAATTAACATCCCTTCCTTCTTGAAGCCTTAATGTGAATTGATAACAACACCTCATAACAACATGTGATCTTCTACAACCCCTAAGATGAGCGTGTCTCCTTTTTTTTGAAAAACTCATCGGACAACAAATGGTTCATTTTCAAGATTCCATTTTGGAGCATTTGCATCATCATACCTTTTTAAACATGTTCTCCAATGGGATATTTAAGGCCCATCATGCCCAAATTTTATCATGGTTTGGCCCTGGGGTGAATGTTTGGTTTATAACTCAACCAATATTCCCAACCTTTCAATTATCTTCCCAAGTTTTCTCCACATTGCTTCGAACATGGCTTGAACTATCACATCCTTCAATTGCAAGCCTCCTTTGATGTGTCCACACACATCCCATTGACCTTATGGGTATCCACCTTTTACTTTGTGCCCATGGCAATGAACGCACAAAGACCCATGATGCAATTCGTGACACTTTTGCTGCCATTGTGCAAGATGTTAGTTTCATGTGGGATGAGAACAACTACATGCACTTCTTTCAACCACATTCAATTCTTCTCGTTGACAAGTTGACATTGTGCTCACCCAACATGTGTGGATCTATTTCTTCAATCTTGCACAATTCAAGGATTTGCTACCTTTGATGCGACTCAAGCCAAAGAAAAGAATTATTGTGACTAACACCCCACTAATCAATTCCTCCCTCTAGCAATTGAAATATTTAGTTGTTTACACAAACATGTATATGCGTTTTTACATTATTGTGCCAATGTTATTTGGAGCCTAAAAGGGCCTAAAGGCCCTCCCCTTTCTATCTTGGTTACTTTTCATTGTCAAAGAATTTCATTTACAATGCAAAGGATGCAAGCATCCTCCATCTTAAGTTGAGCAATGGTAGTAGGCCTAGCTACTTCTTGACTTCCACCCCTTCAAGACCCACCCCCCATTGCCACAACTGACCTATACAAGTAGCTAGTTGTTGAGACAAAGAGTTTGACATCTAGTTTGTGTTAACTTGACTTCATTTAAATTATCCCTTTTTTTTAATACCTTTGTACATTTTCTGAACATGCTGTGTGTTGCATAAGTAAGGTTTTATAGGGTCTTAATGAATCCTCACAACACCCATCAAATCCCATGTGAACTTAAAAGCATAATTTTTGGATTTTTCAAAGCTTACAATGTCAAAGATCTCTGCTGCTGAGTAAGTTGAGATGTCCAACTTTTCTGTGCAAATTTTGCAACACTAAGCTGACTATGTTGGAGACACTGATCACAAATGAGTTTTTTCTCCTATCTTGTGCTATAGAATATACAATTTCCAACAAATGGGCACCCAGATTTTATTACTATAAAGCTGAGAGGATCCTCTGTCCACTCACAGATGCCAACTCTTAGTAACCTTAAGGTGAGAACTTAGATGGACTTCAATTTACAAGCAATGCAGCAAAAAGCCCAACCAAAGATTCAACTCAAAATTTCAAACTCGAATCAAAAACAGGGAGCTGCAGTCAAATCACACTTAGTCCAGTTTTCATAAAACCCAAATCATATTTATTTAGCTCACCCATGAAACAAAAACTGGGACTGCAAATGGTGGGAGACTACTAACAGCAAACCACCTCGACCAATCATTACAGTTGGCCAATCAAAAACAGGGAGCAGCAGTCAAATCACACTCGGTCCAGTTTTCATAGAATCCAAATCATATTTATTAAACTCTGCTTCGCCTTTTACCAGCCTTCTCATCCAGTGGAAAAATGCTGGGCCAAGGATGTTTTGTTTCATTCTCATCAATTTCTTTAACAAATCACTCTTGAACTTTGAATCCTCACTTCATGAAGTTCCACAATCCTAACTAATGATTGTGGTAATCTTAAAATAGAATAATAAACTTTCAACTAAAGTTGCCTCAATAGCCCCAGTAATTATATAATTCCATGACCACCTCACAATCCAGTATTTTGGTCATGCCATAGGTTACCCATAGTAGCCAAAAACAAAGCTACAATTGCGGGGTCATTTAGTAAACTATTCATCCAAAGTTGTGAAACCCTAGGGGCTTACAGGACAGACACATGGTAGCACCACTCAACTAGCACAACCAAGTGATTGCTCCTCTCACTTCTATGCAATATAAAAATCCTCGGTCAAAGATACCAAAATTTGAAAGAGTTTTCCATCCTCAGATGATAACTGCCACAGTACTACTGGCAACACTCTACAATTGATACTTTTTTTTAACACACTTTGGAGGCCAGAAATATGTAAGTGTAGTTCAAGGCATTTGTACTCACCAATACCTCTTCAGTGGCCAAAGCACTTTCTCATGTATTGTGGACTCCAAGGAGTGTTGTAGAGTCCAAAGGTTTGAGGAGCATCATTGTCAACATGTCGCAGCCCAACTGATTTCCAAGCTCAGTGCCAGCACTTAGAGAGAGCTCCAAGCCACTGTTTCTTTGTGACACTTTGAGCTGAATTTGTAAGAAAAATTTGATGTACAACATATGAAAGTCAGGTCGTGCCACAGTGCAACATGCAGGCCAAGTTGACAGACACCTCAATAGCTGGGTGGACTGGTTGGGTGAAGGGGCAGCAACAGTGGCTTAGGTTGGGTGAATTGGCTATAGGCAGTTCTAGTAACAGATGAGCACAAGCTCAGCTTGGGGCTATGTAGGTTCTGAAACCTTGGCCCTAAAGTTGAGAATGAGGCCTTCTAGGAAGCTATGAAGTCTACAGTAGTTATTCAATATTGTAGCCGAGGAATGGCGCAGTTATGGTACAAAGGCTACACCTAAGTGCAGGCATAACAGAAGAATTGTTAGTTCATAGAAAATTTTCTGGATCACTATTGAATATGACCATTTGAGGGAGAAGGACTACGAGAGGAAGAGGTGAGAGAGCCCTCACTATGCAAGTTCGACTCACTGTCACTCTTGTGCAAGAACATGTCATTACCAAGTGACTGAAATGCAGACCGTAAAAGAGCCTGCCTCCTCGCTCGATCCCCTGCCACAACCAGGTCTTGCCACATCTGGTTGCAGGATCCTTGACAACACTTCTCACTGTAAAGTTCCAACACTGAGCCTGCATCGGGGTTGAGCTTCGCCATGTGTTGAACCTCATTGAATTCATTGCAGTCAACCAGAATCTTCGTGTCTGGTTCATCTTTCAAACCTATCAACTGCATGCAAGCACAACAACAATGAGTAACAGAGGCAATAAACTCTAAGTTTGAAAAGCAGATGATAAACCATTTGGAACATCTCATTCTTGTTACTAATGAGAATTGTCATGCCCATGCAGCTCAGGTTGGCCATATGAAATTGGCTTGAAGTGTCAAATTGGACAGAGATATCTAACAATCAACTAGCCCATATCCATGAATTTTCTCCAAACATGCCATGTATTGCAACCTGTATAGATTCGAAAAATCAAGTAGCCTATTGAGCCAATCATAGGACATTTTAGGGGCTGTGGCCATAATACTGTTACACGTCAAGCCATGCTACATTACTGCAACTTTTGAAACACTAGGGATCAACAAGTCAGTTTCATCAGATCCAGAAGGGAGAATGTTGATTACCTCTGGGTGTCCATACATGTTGCTGGTAGAGTATATCTTCACACTGTCCATCAGCGTAATATACTTGTCAAGGGACTTTGCAAACAGCTTGTGAGACCATAGCTGTCCTTTTACCGGCACTCCCCTCTTTGTCAAAATTGCCCTCCTGATTAACATAACAATGGAAAAGCCCTTCAGTTTGCACCCAATACAACTCTTCGATGAGAAATGTGCCTGTGCTCTAACAGAAGCTCACAGAAGGAAATAGATTGAAGTGTTCTAGTCAAGACCAGAACTAGTTATGATGTACATACAGTTCTGAGTGTGGTTGGAATGCATGCAAACTGAAAAAGGGTCAATCACCTCATTCCTCGAACAACTGCCAGATGTGCATCGCAAGTGACACCTACAAACTCAATGCGGTAGGGTTTCCTCTCCTTGCTCGCACTTCCACCAGCATCAAAAATTGTGCCATTATTTTTATGTCCAACAGGACTTGGAACAACACTATGCAATTCATCAAAGGCAAGTTGTCCTTCTTTCACCTTGGGGGTGACATCCAACTCTTCAGGGACAGGTTCCCAGTACCGCTCAAACTCACCTTCACAATAACCAGGGCCCATCCGATACCGTCTGCCAAAACTCTAAATGTTAGTGTGAATGGCATCTGATGAAATTCAAGCACCATTATTGGACTCAGCTGTTGGGTAGGCATGTTTGGTGACAAGCCATGTTCCACCTTCTTTTGGAATGAAAAGAAGATGAACAGTTACAGAATCCACATCCAAACATGAAGTTATGCTAGAAACCCCAAGCAATAGTGAAAAGGAGACAAGAAAAACACTAGTCAGGGAAAATTCTCAACAGGAAAGAAATGCATTTCTAACTTTTTTTTGTGATGGCCTGCAAAACCTCAAGCAACAGATAGAGGAAATGAAAGAGTCTCATTATCTGCAGGACATGGCAAGAGTTACCTGCGATGGACATCCCGAGCCATAGCAACTGTTTGAAGCACAAATGGTTCCCATTGCATGGTCCCGTCAAAAATAACATCCCGTCCTTCATTCAAGGCTGCCACCAGTACTGACAATGCTGCCTCTGTCGAAAATTGGTGCACCTGCATGCTCAACTCCAATACCTTAGTACAAGAATGACTGAGTGGCATCAAAACTTTGACTCTTTCAATGGGTTACTGCATTCTTGTTTTTTCTGTGAACCAATATGTCCAGATATATCCCTTTCTTGCCTTCTGCCTTCTGAGTAACTTTCAGGGTTTAAATTACCAGTTCAGCAGTTGATGCCACATCATCCTGCCCCATGGCATTGAGTGTGCGGTAAATGACATCTGTTTCCTTGAAAGCATCTGCTTCTACTATTACTGCATTATGTGCCACCCCTGACCAAAATGCACTGCAGCCCATGTACAATCCCATCAGCACTCAGTGTGAGCTGCTCCACCATGCATTCTCCCACCTTGCTTAGCAAAACATTATCCACTTCACTGGGTGCTTTGGGGCAAATAGACAATTTAAGCTTGATGCTCCGATTAGGCTGTCAAACATAGTGCAGTTATCACTTCCCCCTGCTGCTTCATTACTGAATTGAGTGAACGATTAGTTGTGCATAGTGGCCATATCTCAAACCTCTATGTAAAATTGGTACCAATAATGAAAATTTAGTAGCCAACAATGTACAGTTCTTGCACCTCTATCTTGTAGAAACATCAACACAGATAAGAGAAAATAGCATGAAAGATTCCTGCACCTCTTGAGAATGTGCTCTTGGACAACTGTACTCTTGCCAGCACCCATCCCACCACCAATGAAGAGCAGCACAGGGCTTCGCACAGATGGATGTGCAGGCACCATGATATAGTTCTGCTTTTGGACTCGGTGCTGAGAGTTCATAGCCTTTAGTTGCTCAACAAGTGTCACAAACCTGCGCTTTGTCTTCAAACACTTTAAAACTCGCTCAATCCGCTGTGGTCTGCACATCCAATTCTTCAGCAGTTAATACAACTTATGTTGTATTCTAGAAAATCCACTTCAGAAGTAAATGTACGATTGTAATGTTCTCCCTACACAAGTTCTATCTGGCAGTTTGGCATGAAGTGCTATCCATGCTCTAGGCTTCCGATTACAAAAACCACCAATCTTATTTTCCTGCCTGGCTCAGAACTCACAGCAGAGGTGTGCTATCCTTAAAGAACTCGAAAACCTTGTACATTTCAGGTGTAGGGATGGGACTATCTTGCTGATTCTGATGGTGCCAGCTCCAGCTAAAAAGGACATTGCACTTATTTTGACAACTTGAAGTTAAACATGTGCACCTCTTGTCATCTTTCATCAGATTAGATTTCTACCACAGTGATGTACCTAGACTTGGAGACCAGATCAAATAGCAACACGACAAACAGTCACAACTGAAAGCTTGATGCATGGAAGCATGCACCATAGTTTGTGTGCTCATTAACATGAACTACTTCTTTTTTAACTCACATACATAGCCTTGTTTGATCAGCCACACAGGAAATCGATTGGCCTATGTTTTGTCTGGAAGGCCTGATTTTGGTGATCACCAGACAATCCAAAGGTGAATGGAGGAAATCAATTGATCCCTGAGGTTAATGTGCTGTTAAATCAATCTGGAAGTAAAGCTTCAACTCCAGAGAAATTCCTTACGAAAATTCTCAAGTCACCTCAATGGTTCTAAGAAGAACACTGTTGTAAACAGTGTATGTCACTGCAAAATATGCACTTTACGCATTCAGATAGTCTAGGCACTCAAGGACTGAAGAAATCATGTTCTGACTTCCTGTGAAGGGGAAAAGAAAATTGCCCATCATAGGACACCGCATAAGTGAAGTCGAGTTGCATATACCCACTACAAATTTCAAGCTGGTTTTGAATTACTGGGGCCACACTGTGTGCATAAGAGTATTTGAAGTTTGATTCCAGCTGCACAAAGCCCAACTAATGGAAGACCCACAATATCCACTCTGCATAAAACACAAGGACACTGATTTACCAATGAATGAAGTCCTTCTTGCTTTACAGAATCTGCCCAGACTGGAAAAACTGGTATGCAACAAATACCCTCTACACAACAACCTGCTAATACTATTAGCTGGAACTAGTACACACCTGGTAGCTAGCCACACAGCTTTGCGCAGTCTCTTCTGTTCCACACCATTGCTCACTACCTACACCCACCTCAATTCCAGATCCAATCTCAGTCGATCATCAAAAGAAGATTGACTCTCATTTAGAAGTAAATGGGAACTGTGACGATGCACCACCATGTGCACTAACAATTGTAATCCTGGCTGATATAAGCATTCTAGCTTTAACCCAAGCTTTGAACTTTTCATCTAGATGTAAATGGGAACAATGAAGATGTACCACCATCTGCACTTAACAACATTGAGATCCTGGCTGATATAAGCACTCAAGCTTCAAACCTTGGAAGATACCTGGTCGATAATTGCTGAGGCATGCTTCCAATGGAAGCTGAAATATGCCACCATGCATGCATCAATCTCCTTCAAGAGTTCACTATGCAAATGCTCAAGTTCCTCATTTGATTTTTGGTCAATTGGACCTGATACGAGGATGCAGACATTTTCACGGCTTCGATCAGATGAGCTCTTGTCACCTCGCAAATAGTCTTCTGCCATCTTTGCCAAGGTTCTGGCAACAGTCGTATCTGGACAAAGTTCCAGTTGCCTCACTGCACCAAGAATTGCCATCATCATCATCAACATCATCATGCGCCCATGTTAGAAAAGCAATGACAGTAGAGCTTGTGAAACAACAGAATGGAGCACTTTGTTTTGTCTTTTGTCTCTTCCCTTTCAGTGCTTTACTTGCATGGCATGAAATTTAAAGTAGAGTTGCATCATCAACAAACTCTTGCAAAACACACCACATTCCTCTTTAAACATCAAGACGATGTTGCTGCTGCTGCAACAGACACATAGACACATAGACACAGAGAGACAGAGAAACAGAGACAGAGAGATTACTCATCATCAAGATGATTGCTTGATGTGGACAAAGAGCAAGCATAGATAAAGATGAAAGGAAGAAAGCAATGTACCAACATAGTTGCCAAACCGTTCAAATTTCTCAACATGGAGTCCATCCCCACACAATTGGACATAAGGCTGAAGGTCATGTTGTTTCTGTTTCTTGTTCAAGTAGTGAAGCAGCTTCAATGAGCCAGCAACCACCAACACACCTGCCACAAGATTAAGCATCTCATTCTCCTTTCTTCTTGACCTATTGTCTTCAATTGCAAGGGTTTGCATATTGCTGCAGCAACACCAGAAGCAAACAATGCTGTAAGCAAAAGAACACAGAGCTAAGAAAGCGATAGAAAAAACACCACAATCAATCAATCAATCATAGTTAGCTGGAATGCCCAGACAACAACAAAGAGAAAGATGGGATCTTTATGTGTGGTGTATCTATCCAGAAACAAGTAGGAAGGATCTCCCTGTCATTGAGACTCTAGGGGGAGTGATTGTGGAAGACAATCACGGCAGTTCGGAATAACAAGCACACAAACAATCTCTTTCTTGCAACAATTTTGTACACACAAAATCCAGGCTTTTGCAAGAGATCCTCGCATCCATGATCAGAACACAACTTCGCAACAAGCGCTCAACTATTGCGGTAGAAGAAAGACGAAGACGAAGAATTCTTCGGAATCAAAAGAGCATTCTTCTCTCTCTCTCTCTCTCTCTCTCTCTCTCTCTCTCTCTCTCTCTCTCTCTCTCTCGTATGGCAGGAAGGAGAAGACCTGAGGCTTGTAACAAAGTTTTGTGACCTAAAGCTTGGCGATTTGTTTCTTCCGCAGAAAAACAACAGACTTGCAACAAAAAAATTCCAAGGTTTTCCTTCCTCGTGATCATGCACGGACCCTTTTGAGTTCTACTCTCAATTTGCATTGAGGAGGTCGAATGCAAGAACAAAAGTTTGTAGGGAGTACAGGCTTGCGCACCTGCAATTCATCATGGCTGCAACGTGATTGCGCTCGCAAGCAGCTGACCGATCCACGCGCGAAGAAATGTATGCAAAATGATAGTGATGATGGCCATGGCATAAGAAGAATGGTAGAGGGCGAGGAGAAGGAGAAGGAGAAGGACGACGACGACGACGACGACGAGGGCAGGGTACACGTGGTGTCGTCAAGCATGCGACCTGCAGTAGCCATGAGTGCGCGACGAGCAGCGAAGAACAGCACAGAAGAAGCGCGACAGCAAGAACAAGCGAAGCAGCAGCAGGTGTTGTCGTGAGCGACAATCTCAGACGACGTCATAGCAACGTCAGCTACAGAGAAGTCCGTCACGCGTCGGTCTATCTGTCCGACGGACGACCTTCCTTCTCGCGACGACGACGAGAGATCCGGGCAGCCGCGGCTCTTTTACGGAAGACTTTGTTGGTGTTTGCCCACGACGTTGTGCGCACAGAAAAAGAGAAGAGTCTTCGCCGTCGTTACGTGTATCTCAGTCGATGGTAAACCCCTGGCAAAAAAGTATAAAGAAATTGTAGAGCTGCAGCTACGCGAGCAGCAACCGGTCGCCGCTCGCAGCATCGGGAAACAACGGCAAGGACAGAAGAAGAGATACAGACTTCCCGGAAGACAGGAGAGACGAAAGTGACGACGAAGGAGAGGGTGGGGCCGTCGGTTGCCAAAAAAGAATGAAGAAAGAAAGTTGCTTCTTTTTCTCCTGTTCCCGCCTGTGTACAACCTCTGTGTGTCAGTCTGTGTGTGTATTTGTCCTTCTGTCTTGAATCTAAGCGTGATCCACACACAATCTCGGCAGGTTAGTTAGTTAGTCAGTTCAGTGTGCCACAATTGCATCCCCGAATAGTCTTCCAGATCCGTTTCATGGTTGGTTCCCGGATTTTACTTCTTCCTCGCACACCGGATGGATGCATACCTTGAACAGGAAGGACGTACAAGAAGCATGAACAGGAAGAAGAGAACGGATGGGCAAGAACCATGAACAGGGAGAGAACGGATCGGCTGCGTCGAAGGCGGGGCGGAAGAAGAACGAAAAAGGTGGGAAGATGGAGGGAGGAAGAGATTAGGGTTTTGGGACTAGGAATTAGGGTTTTGAGAAGGGAAGAGGACAGAAGAAGAGAAACTCTTTCCACACATTCCACAAAATGCAATCATACCAAAGTTGAATCAGTCACTGAAAGTATAAGGGATAAATTCATGAAGCCACCCTCAACCCACATCACCTCCATTTATGATTGAGGATGAGATCAATGAGATCTTCAAAGGGCATCTCACATATTCATCAGTACATCAGCTCCAATAGTCAATTTTTTGCCTATGTATGCAAAACTACATTGAGATGTCTTTTTGCATTTCTCTATACAGAGGGCATGAATGAATGAATTGCAGAAACTGCACTACTGCTCTACTTCTCCAATTTGAGCTTTGAGGCTCAGTAAGTAGGATCCATTGGTACCACTCAAAACTTTCATCTGGACTGAATCCTCGCCAATACCTGAAGCAAGTACAACAATTTAATCCAATCTATCTCATAATTGGAAGCTTCAAAATAAACCTTCCAAACACTTTTTGGTTGACAGAGAAGAGAGGGATACCGATCAACAGTGTGGAATATTGGGAATGTGTTTCATCTGTGGTGACACAAGGCTGGCTAAACCCCTTATGCAAACATACTCTTGGCCAATTTGGTTGTAGCAAGAAGGAACAAGGAAAGAAAGAGAGAATAACAAATAGAATCCCCAAAAGCACACAGTAGAGTGCCTGCAAAGGGAAGGGAGCTTTGAGAAGAAAGATTGAAAGATACAGAGAACTGTAAAGTTTGAGCATACTGGAAACAAAAAATGTTTACCATTACTGGTGAAGACGTGTGTCCAGCTCATGCCAAGTTGACTTGGACTGCCCATGGTTGCTGCAAAAATTGGGGACACAATGTTCCTCTCGTCCAATTTGTGTACAGCCTGTGCAGAAGAACACCAGAATCTAAGGCTTATTCATAGTGTCTCATTCTCCTGTCTAGATGAACTTACAAAGTGCTTCCCATGCTTCAAAATACCAAGACCTCTTCTCTGCTGAATTTTTATCAATGGGGTGTACTTGGAAAACAAATTTCACAGTTGAAAGATTAACTGGCAAAGACATGACTACTGGGCTGAAAAAAACTCTGGCCAAAGGTTGCAAGCACTGTACATGTCTATGAAAATGTATATGGACTTCAATGCAAGAATCCAAAGAAAGGAATGCAGACCTGAACAATAACTCGTTGACCTGCGTTTGCATCACTTGTAAATCTTGAGAACAGTGTTGACTTCTGATCTACCCTGCCCCACATCAGTAGCACCACATCAATGATGCAAGAAGTCCTGTGGACAAACCTGCAGTGAATGGAAAACTGCATACTTGCACAACTGCAATGCACTAAAACTGTACTTTGTCCAACCATTTCACAATCAACTGGTTCAGAAGCTAGTAGCAGAAAATATCAAGAAAGTGAGCTCCTCAATGTGTGTGCAGTATTGGATGCAATTGACAACTCAAGGTCGTCAAGTCCCATTGAATCTTTTGGGTCACAAGATTCTCACTTGTGGGAGGATGCTAGACCCCAGGAAAATCTTGATTTGAAGTCTGACGAAAGAACTGTTGAAAAAGAGTGCTTTGTGTCATCACATCTGAAAAATGTATCATATACATCCAGTTAATACAAGCACGTGTCAGTTCTTACTGTGCACTTCACTGTGAGACAAAAAAAAGAACTTTGCTACAGCTGAGAACCAGACTCCAATATACAGCACCATGACTGATCAACAACAGAAAGCATAGCACCAAATTGCAGCTGCAGACAGATGCAGGTAACTTGGGTCTGTTCTTAATCAGAAGAAGTATGCTGCTGACATCCTGCAATGTGAGGAATGATAAACCCTACTTTGCCGCTGTAATTGGGTTTAACCAGGCACATGGTAGTGACCACAAGATGGCTTCATTGCTAGATATCAATAAACCTAGTACTTACACATGCAGAATGGGAATGAAATCAGAGTCAGTTCATGCACCCCATTGTGCTCTCCAGTGTCATACGCTGACGAGACTGAAAATCCGTTGCAGCTGTAAAGGAGATATGCCCTGCTTGCTTGGAGACTGATGGATTTGCATGTTGAGATTGCATCAGACTGTGGAGGAGTCTCAACTGAAACTCCAATAAAGACACCTTGGTGCCTTGCAGCATTGCCTCAACCATAGTTCTAGCTCCCACCTATAACATATACCCACAATGCTTAAAGCAACTGCAAGAAGCAAAGAAATCCTTCCATTTTTGTTGCATATCCTAAACTGGTGACAAGCTCTTTCTTTCTTCATTGTAAAATGACAAACTTCTCCTTCCTTAAACCCTAGCCTCGAACAGAACCAACATGCCCCCTCATGTTCCATTGCAAGCTTGATTACTACTCATAGGCCTTGCCCTTTGTGTTCCATCTCTGTATATACACCTTACCGAATGCTTTGTGCATAGCTGCATTTGTCTGAGGCAATCTTCCTTGGCAAGTACACCAGGAGGGAGCTTCTTTGCAGTTGAAAACAGATTCCAAGCCTCCTCCTGCTCCTCCCTCTCATGATGATGATCTCCTCCATTCCGTCCCAATGTGTGTCCTAGCGCTCTGCTGATATGTGCCTCCAATGCACCGGATCTGAACAAGCCGGTACCTATGTCCGACGGGGAGGAGTGCTGCTGCACCTTCAAGGGAAGAAAACGCGGCGACGGTGCCAGGTGCGTTTGCTTCAACGCCGCTCCTGCCGCTCGTGCTAAACGTCCGGGCAAGGAATGACGAGCGCGGGCCTTGAGACCTTGTCCTGCTTCCAAGCGCCGCTGCGGCAGCCGTCGTACCTCCGTCTCTTCCTCCATCACCATGCAATGATCCAACCCTCCTGAGTCCTCCACATGCAATCGGAGCTCATTGAGTATGAAGAGATGGCGTGGGGCAGCGCAGGAGCTTCCCAGTCATCATCCAAGGAAGAAGAATCAGCAACAACCGCATTGCAGCAATCACAAGAGAGACTCGAGAGTCCAGAAATATCGCTCCACCGTAAGAGAAGAGACAAGGCAGGCAAGCAGGCAGGCAGGCAGAAGCATGAGGAGGAGGCAGAAACCCTAATGACCAAGAGAAGAGATATCCATCACCAGTGATCGAGACTAGACTTCGCAGCCGGCGATCATGTTTCTCTTTCTGGTAAGAATTCTGAGATCCATCCACAAGCTGCTTTTTGCATTTGGATTAGAACTATTCGTGACAATTGCAGATTGTTTTGTGTAGCTGGAAAGCTTGTTCACGAAATCCTGGGACGTCTTCGGTTTTTGCTATCAACACGGATTGTGTCTGTCTGTCTTCTTCCTCTTCTTCTTCTTCTTGTTCTTCGAGGTTGATATGATGATGCTCACTACAAGATGTGTAACACAACTTGTTGTGGACTGTTCTCCTGATCTCAGGAGATGTGCAGTCTGTTTCTTCTTGATGAAAACACAGCCAATCGCATGTTGTTGTTGTTAATCTTCTTGTTCAAGAGGTACTTCTTCTTCTCATCATGGACCTTCCCATCTTGTATTGCTTGATTCTTGCAGGATGTTATTGACATGCTACAGCAATAATAGAACCAAAATCCAGGGAGCAGTAGAAATCGAGAACACAGACAGACAAGAAGAATCCTTGAGTAATAGAAGTGATTGGCATCCTGTTCTTCTTCTTGACTGATTCTCTCAGAACAGTTCAGTGTTCAAGCTATTGGTTGATTGTTTTCTTCTCACTTGCATCTGTCTAGATCACTGCTTACACATGTATGATTCTGCTTGCTGTTGTTTCTTGAGGTTTGCTTAACAAAGAAGGATTTCTGTTTGGTGTTTCTTCTGTCTCTGGAATCTTCAGAAATGGTTTATCTAAAGAGTTCCTGATCCTAATTCTGGAGAGCTTTTCAAAGCCTAGTTTGTTCTCAAAAGATCAATGCTCTTTCTCCATGTTTGTTTCTCTATCTCTTCCTCTTTTCTTCACAATTTCTGTGGTCATATCCTTCTCTTTCATTTGTGTTTTGGGTGAGCTAGCCACCAGCATCATATCTGTTACTGCCTGTCTTGTAACTGAAACTTAGAATTTTCTCTCAATACTTATGAAGACATATTTGTGCTTTCTGGCTGTGCAGGTGTCATGATTGGAGGCAGTTCAATCAGGCTTGACATGTGAAAGTTGCAATGGTAGTAGAGCAATCTTTGAGCCCCTTGGTGGTGATGAATGGTTAGGAGGGCAGCTCTTCTCAGCCATGATTGTGAGAAAATGAATCCTGCCAAATGCTAGATGGAATTGGTTTAATCCTCTTATGCCATGGCCTCAATGATGCTTCATTTCATCAGGCCTGCACAGATGATCTGTGATCCTATTGGAGCGATGGAACTTGCTGGTTTTGCTCTTGCCAGTGGAGGAGGCACTGTGGTTTGACCAGTGGCTGGTTTCACCTGCATTTCTGGTAACAGGCTTCATACTGGAGAGTAGAGTCTAAACTGTGGGTCTGTTGATTATTGTAAAAGCAGATGGTGGACGAGTTTGATTCCCTGGAGCTGAGCATTTTTTCCTGGTAGAAGGTTGCATTTCTTGGCTTCCTTGTTGGGGAGTTGCATGGGAGGATTGGATTGGAAAACATGTACCAGCAGTTTTCTTACAAGCAATTTGGTACCAGAGTTGTTGTCAAACTCTGATTTCAAGGAATGAGGGTAATGATCTACACCTGATGAGACAGATGCCAGTTGTTTCTTGAATGCACACCAAAGCTCAACCAACAGTCCTTATTCCCTACCAGCAAAACTTTCCCACCACCAGGAAATTATGCAAAACCTCTGCACACAAACATGGACTGGTAACTCTCCCACATCGTTGCTTTTCTTTCTGTTGCTCCAAAAGTTGCAGCTCTAGTCATCACTCGAATTTTAGATATTCTCTTTCCTTTTTCTCTGGATCAATGGCACTTTATTCTAGAGATATTAGCTATTTCTAGTATGATACTAGGAGATTGTGCTTACTTATGGAGGTCCCCAAATAACAAAGCGATTTTTGGCAGTTTTTGGACTAGGTTGCTACAACAACTTGAACACTCTTGCATTTTTTGCATTCTAAGTTTCATCATATGCAAGTCGTAATGGAAGAACATTTGTGTGAAAAAATGAGCCGAATGCTTCTCTCATAACTCTTCAAATGCATGAAGAGTTGATGATAATTTCACCCTTTTCAGTTATGTTTAATAAATGTTTACCATTTCATTGATTTCAAAACTGATTGTATTATGCTAACTACAAGCTTTCTAAAATGTCGATCGCTCTTATGAACAAGCTTTTATGGAATTTGGCATTTTCTCCCCTTTCAAAATCTAGTGTTTTTTTTGCACATATTGAACTAATTTGACCTTCACTCATGTTTAATGTTTTTGAAATCCGGAATACTTAAATTGAAACAAAAAGCACTTGAAGAAATTTCATGGTGTATTTAGAGGGCACCTTATACTAGTGTATCCTAATAGGATGGATCTTAAGCCTACTCCTTAAGAGTGGGAGGGAAATTATGCCTCCTTATGAGGGTAGTCCTTATATGATAAAGCATAGGGCTAGGACCTATGACCTATGGCCTTAGTACCTTAAAACTCTCAGACCTAGGACCTTTAGAACCCAAAAATTCTAAACCCTATTATCTAGACTTAGGACCTTAACCCTGACCTAAACTTATGACTAAAACTTTATAAAAACCATTAAGACTTGGCAAGTCCAAGTCCATGTAGTCCCACCAGTCCCATTCTTAGACCTGGATCTAGATGCAAACCCTACTAAGAACCCAAAACTGGCCATTGCTTGAACAAAAATAAGAGGACAACAAGAGCTTGTTGCAATTGCTATTATAAAATGTTGTGCTACCATACAAGTTTGTTAAAAAAAGGAAGAGTTCATAAACTTTTTTCACCCTCATTCCATTTGGGTTTAGGGTTTAGATGAAATCTCTACTTAGGGATAGGTTCATGTGTAGTAGCATTGAAGTGAGAATGTTTTTTTCAAATTTTCCCATGATACCCAACAAATAAATATAGGGTATCATATGGAAAATAATAAATAAATAAATAAATTGGAGAATGTCTTTATGCTAGGTAAAGCCAATAGATAAATAGCCTTGGGCTTTTATACTACACATAAGAACATTGAATCTTTGATTTGAATACAAATTTGCTTCAAGAGGGTTAGCTAGCCTACTTGCAAGTTTGCAATTGCAAAAGCCAAAGAAGAACACGAACCTCAAAATGGATAGAGTCCTCTGAAGGATTTCATTATTGCTCTAAAGTTGCAATTATGCTTAGTAGCCTTTGACTTACACTACTTTTAATGTCAGGTGGTTTCCAATGTTCAATTTTCTTTTCTGTAGAAATCTCTAGGGGAATGTGCCCTCTCCATGCAATTATTGGGGAACAAAAGAGTTGGGACATCTCTTGCCTATAACTATGAGGGAACAAGATGAAGGGAACAAGAGGAGGGGAACAGATCCATCTTGGTGAAGTAATAACTCTAGTTAATTACTACTTTACTTCCCAAGTGAAAGAAGATCAAAAGGACTGATTGTCTAATAAGTTTACAAACCCTTCTTTCTTTCTTTCATTTTTCTTTTAAGTTTTTTCCTTACTTTTTCCAAATGTCTATGGCGTGGTGAATTCCCCCATTCATCCCCATTCATCCCCATGTCACATTTGTGACTATTTTGTTCCTTTACCTTTTATCTTTTCATTCAATTTTTTCTCACTTTCTATTTTCCCCTTTTGTATCCTACTTTTGTAGATGAACATAATTCTGAATAGCTTTTCTTTTTGGTGAAAAAAAACCAAAAAATTAGAGACAAAAAACCAAAAACCATAAGACATTGCAAAATAGTAGAATGGATGTAACTTAACAAAGAAACCCCATGTTGCAATCATACAAAAAGCCCACCTTCAAGACATGATAACACCCTTGTTGTCTAAACAACATTATTGTCCATGGCATTGGAATAGAAGCATGGCAAGCAAATTTCTTATATCTTCTTCAAAGTTGTTGTGTCGTAGTGAACTTCAAGGTGGCCATTTTGTAACATTTGATAAAGATTCAAAATTGTTGATGTTTGTGGCTCGTGGAGTCTTAGCACTCATGATGCACAAATGTGACACTAGTTGTGGCTTGTTCCCTACCTTTTGCATTAAACCATAATTTCAACTAAATCTAAGTATACTTTGATGTTAAATTGCATTCAAGTTGTTTGATCGAATTTCATTCTTCATAGCCAAAAATTATATTCATTTCCTAATCATGAGATTGTTGGCATACTCACTATAGTGAATGCATAAACAAGTGTGATGTAAGATCAATAACAAAAGAGATGAACAAGCATTCTCTCATTTTATTTTTTTAATTATTTATGGAATGTTGCTTTTACACAAGCACTTATTTGGCTTTTAGATGTGTGCCCCAAAAAAATCTAACTCCACAAAATGTGCTTGTATTAAAAACTTTGGTTTTGGGACGTGTACAAACACATAAACATTTTATCTCAATACATAACAATTATACACATCAATTGACATTTATCATGTTTTTTGTGTTCTAGGAGGAAGTGAATGGTTGAAATAGTATAGCAATATTGAGTTATCAAATATCTTTCTCATGCATTTAAACATATTATTGAGGTAAAGTTGGCATCTTTGCATAACACATGTTTAAAATATTTCAATTCAAAATGCAAAAAAAAACTGAAATATCTTATACACATACCTACTAACTATCCACATACAACCTCACATTTGAAATCAAATTCCCAATGTTTGTTGATGAGACTATGTAAATATGATTGGTGCCTCCCTTTTCCATTTCTACATCTTTGGTTATTTCCTATTTAATCTTGAAAATAATGATCTCCATATCATAAATATAACAATTAGAACTAATCTTGGGCAGATATCCAAAAATCCAAATTTCAAACTAAGATATCAATTTGGATATCACATTTGATATTCGTGGTGACATCATGTTTGCCAAATTTCAAAATTATGAAATTTGGGCTTATAATGTCCATATTTAAATCTAACTCTCACAAATTTAAAATCCAAGAAAAATATCAATTTCTGACCTAAATCTAGATATTAAATAAAGGTAGGTAGGTTTGAAAAAAAAAAAGGTTCAAAATTTGAAACAATTATTTTGTCAAACCCTAATCACTTCATTTTTGGCCTCTTTCCAAAAGTATAAAGGGATTCAAACTCAAACTTGGACCCCA
>Ga0209208_10002123_pt1 | contig 28329 bp, 21 predicted proteins | sample S1TSphfallax_3_FD_187694 | JGI IMG/M metagenome (GOLD analysis project Ga0209208, IMG submission 187694) | Host-associated microbial communities from peat moss isolated from Minnesota, USA - S1T2_Fd - Sphagnum fallax MG (SPAdes) (version 2) | ecosystem: Host-associated > Plants > Peat moss >...
TTTTTTTCAGATTATGTCGTTTGAGAATTCTTTTCCAAATTTTTTTAAGGTTTTGGTGTAGGTTGAAAAGTTCAATTTTGGTCATTAATATTAAAATGTCAATGTGTCAATGATATAATGTATGAATGTATGAACAATATAACATTCAAGCAATACATCATGCAATATACTTTATGAGTTTAAAATGTGATGTTCAATTTTATTTCTTTTTAGTTTTATAATATATCAAATTGTATTGTGTTAATGTATATATTTAAATAGGTTTAAAAAATCCTCAAATTTCTAATGTACCTAAAAAAGAGATGGCAAATCAAAATTGGTCATAGTCGAACAACAAGAAATATATATTATTTATGTTATTTTTAATATTTAGTCATCAATTTATCATGTGTGAAAAAACAATCATACATGGAGTAGTGATCACCCAACATGTGAATAGTGTATTAATATGCTTTGATGTACATTAAGAATTATCTTACAAAAACCATAAACATAGAAATGTGGTAGCCCCTTGTCCATGTATTTTGAAAATATTTTCTTGCCCTTGTTATGTATAAACATGCACGGTAGTTTCAATTGATTTTTTTTTAGTGTATCAATTCATGTTTAATGTATCAAGAAACATGTGGCAAATAACAATTGGAACCTTATAGTTGAAAAATGGTGGGAAACATATGTTAAATGTCAATTTTTGATATGTAACCATCTATTTATCATGTGTTAAAAAGTGATATTACATGGAGTGTATTGCTTGTGCATTGGTATTGTATTGGTATTTTTTGATAGGTTAATAGCTACCTTACAATAACCATAAACTAAAAAATGTGGTAGCCTTTTGTCCATGTAATTTTGAAATTTTTCGCACCATTGGTTACAAGATACATATGTATCATGAGATTCATGATGATAACACAACAAAATGCATGATGACATGATGCATTCATCATTTTATGTTGGGGCACTACAACCTACAATATTTGTCAGGGGCGTTTAACATCCTTCTTATAATTGGGGTCCAATGTGTTTGAACACATTTAGTCTTTATTTATGTTTAATTCAATGTTTTGGTTTTGTCTTATTTTTCATTTAGATTTTCCATTTCTTCATTTTCAGGCCCACCATCGTTGTTCACCAAGTTTTACTAGTTCTACATTGTTGAACTTATCATAGGTTCATTAGGTTTTTATTACTCACAAAAATTGTCACCTGTCACCGAACTCATTGATGCCAAGTTTGGGGATTTTTTAAACAAGCTCCAACTTTTGTTGACCTCTTCATTTGCCACCTATGTTCAAGCTTGTTGATGCTTGACAACATTGTTGACATTTGCCATTCCAATCCTTCACTTTAACCAAGCTCTAACACCTTGCTTTGATGTCATTTTGTGGAGTTTGTTGACAACAAGCACTTTGACCCAACTCCTAACCTAACTAACCACACTCCTCACTCAACCTTACTTTGACCCTATTGTTGCAACTATTTTACTATGTGGTGTTCTATTACAACCTATTATTGTAACATGCAAACTTCAAGAAATAAAGCTTGTCCCATATTGCATGTTCTTTAAATGTTAAACCATTTCATTCCAAAACTTGTTTGCTACACACACAAATGTCTTGATGGTCTTATTTAATGATATGATATTAAACAAAAGGAAATTTTACTCTTGAATGTCCAATTTGTATTGTTCCTCAAGTTAATGATACATATTAAAAATAAAAACAGTAACACCCTATTCATTTCAATTACATTACATGCAAAATTGCAATAAAACAAATATGTGAAGAAGTCATTCAATGTGTTAATACTCAAGTATCAAGGTCTACAAACTTATTGAAGGCTTCCATCCCATAAATGAAATGTTTGTAGGTACTTATGAGTACCATGTAAATATTAAAGGTTTCCATCTCATAAATCAAATGTTTGTAGGTACTTATGAGTACCATGTCAATAATAAAATATGTTCAACAATAAAGCTCCATGAAATTTTCTTGCTTCTATTCCGCCACACTAACACAATATTGCTCCAAAGTTATTATATTCTAATGCAAGAACATGGTCTACTCCAAAGTTGTTTTAATTCAATTTAGAGACATCTTTTGTTCTAAAGTTTGTTTGTTTCAATATGATGATTTCCTTTGCTTCATTTCCCAACATATAGATTTAGTGCTTCAATGTGCTCTACTTTCATGCAAATCTACTCCAATGTGTGTTATGTTCCAATTGACAATTTCTCATTACATTGTTCCTTAATCATATTGAAATGAATTTGCATAGTTTGCTAGTCATTGCTCTTTGTGTTTATCGTGTTGCAAGCATTATCCCTTGTGATTGTTCCCCCTTTTTGTTCATCATCTTGTAGGTACCTATTGCTTATTATTGTTACATGTTTTATATGTTTCTTTTGGGCAAGCTCACTAGTGCATGCATTTTTCTTTGTCATTGTCCTTGTGATTTAGGGTCCTTGATTTATTTATTTGATTTGTTTCCTTTCTTTCCATTTCCATCTGGTTTAATTCATTTTTTTTCATAAAGTGTAGTGCAAGATTTGAATTTTAAAAATATGTTTGTAGAAACACAATAATATGCTATAAATTAATGGAATTTACTTTGTCATTACAACAAATCTTGTCCTTTTCATTTATTTTCTAATTGAGATTTTAGTGATTTTGAACATGGGAAAATTTTGGATTTAATTTAAATGTTAGATGATGTGATTCAAATAAATAACATTTAAAGTAAACACATCAAAACATTAAATTAATTTGAATATTTTGATTGGGGTCACCAATTGAAATATAAAACCTTTCATTGGATTAATTAATTCTTAAATTTCATGATCAAAGAATTTCGACATTTAAAAATATATAGTAAAATTCACATGCATCTAATTTCAAAATTACATTTAATTTTGTAATTTTAAAATCCCAAATGTAGAAACACATTAGCATTAAGTTTTTTGTTTCATCACATTAATTGGGAGCATTTCAAGAGAGATTTTGCATTAAATGGTGAAAATTTTCTTAACATCAAAAAATGAAAAAAAAACTTGATATTGAATCAAAACTTGAATGCGAATGTGACAAAAACATTTCAAGTTTTCTTCAAAATCTGGTGAAAATATTTTTTCCATTTGTGAAATTTTCACATAAAATGGTTAGATAAATTATTTCAAAATTTTAATGTAGTGTTTTCAACTAAAACAATGTGATTATGTGGTTTCATAATAAAATAAATAAAAATTGAAATACATGGTTTGAAATTGATTATAGAATTTGTTAGGTTTCTAATACACAATTTATTTTAATTTATTAATTTATTTTTTTATTTGCCACATAAGACTTTGCAAAACTAACATGTTTCAATCACAATAGTCATACATGGTGACATGTTGTTGTCCTTTTCATATCCTAGTCATTGAATTCAGTCATGATATTAACATTATAATCTCCAGGTTGGTCTTCAATAGTGGTCACATTGACTTTTATATTTATTCAATGAAATTAAGGTATTTTCCTTATGGAGTTTATGTATTTTAATGTGTTTTGATCCCCCCTAGCAAGGGTCAAGTAACAATTTAAAATCTTGAAAATATGGATTTTTTATTTTAAAAAATTAAGATTGATTTACACAAGGCAGGCAAATGCAAATCATTAACACTTATACTTACAAAATTTTACATGACTTAAAATATTTTACAATTATATTTACATGTTCAAGGTTAGGCATTTACATGGAGTTAATGTCTAAAACTATATACATGCACAACTTGATTAAATTAGATAAAGTTAATCATATTAGTCAAATAACATTGACCCTATAACTATGATGGAAATAACAAATTTTTGTTATATTGTGTTGTTATTTATGCTAGAGGTTTTAACCTTTCATCTTTTTGATGTGACATTAACCCACAATGACTTTTCAATTTCATTATAGAATGCCTATCGTTTTTTAGTAACATTGATATTTCAAACGCATGGAAATATTTGGTTTTCATTTCATTGTTAGGATTTTGATCGTACCTTTACAATAAATAAATATCCCCCTATTTGTATAGTTCAATTTTTTGTATCTCTTCTATTATGTTAGGTGCCTTGTTGCAACTTGCTTGTTATGACATCATACCTATCTACCACATCCTTGCACATGAATTAATCCCAATGTTGAACCTTAAAATTGAATTTTTTCATTAGCCTTTTTTATTCATCAAACTTCAAATATGACATGTTAGGCTAACTAATGTGAAAGTCATACTTGACATGGAACGAAACATTTAGAAAATCAATCTAAGATGATAATCAAAATCCATTATTACTGAATTTCACCAATTATACATGTTCTACTCCAAAATTGCCATGAACATACATATATGAAAACAAGTCAAGTGTTTGTAATAAATTTAACCTAAAGCCAACAAATGTAAAAAATAGATCAAATCTTTGTGTAAATTGTAAAATTTTGATAAGGATAAGTTCAAAAACAATGCACATGTACTGCTAGATTGTGTTCATGGTTATATTTTATGCCATACTTGACAATTTTACACCATTTTGCCATTTGGGTAAACATTCATTCAATGGGATGTGTGACATTTATTTGATAGGAAACACACAAGTTTTGGGTAGGCATTGGCACATTGGGTGATGCCTTCTTGTGTTCATGGTTATATATGACGTTCATGATTTCATGTGTTCCACATGCCCCAAAACATTAAACCTTTTAAATGTTGCTAAAAAGAAACCTAATCCCTTGCTTTTAGATTGTGACTTGTGAAGCTCACTTGTAATTGCAAGAGCATATCATTGAAAAAAGATGAAATTTGTTATGAACATATTTATTTGATTTGAAGTCTTATTTGAAGTCTTATGATTCACAAATTGTTAACTGATTCAAAATCTACATTGTTTCATTACCATTAATGATTTCCTATTTCATATGCCTTATCTATTTGTTATTGCACCCACAATACTTCCTCCCACTAAATACATGTAAATAAGGAATCAAAATACTAATGAAACATGGTTATGCATAGCTTAAAAATAGAGGAAAACCTAGGAGGACATTAGATACCCCCTAACAAGTTTTTGCAATACATTAGTCAAACCTTGTGCCACAAGAATATTTAGGCAAAGCTTGTTAGGTGTTATTTAACATCACTAATAGTCCTTCTTTTTTTTACTAGCAATTTTTGTCAAAAAAGACCCATTTTGGATAGGCTTAAGAAAAACCTCCTAGTCATTTTGGACAAGTTGTTTTGAACTTGTCCATTGTGACTAGGCCATGTACTTTTTGAAAGCCTAGGTTGGCATTTTTGACTAGTCATTTCAACTAGTATTTTTGACTATTCATTTTGACTTGTACTTTTGACTAGTAACACTAAAATGAATTTTTGATTGTTCAAAATCATTTTGACTCGGCAAATGCCATGTGGCACTTAAACAACAGTCACCCAAGTTAAACCATGTGGCATTTAAACATTGGCCACCTAGGCTATTCCACGTGGTATTTAAACATTAGCCATCTAGGTTATGCGACATGACATTTAAACATTGGCCACTAGGTTATGCCATAGGGATATAACCTAAATAACCTAGGATATACCTAATATTAAATACCTACTCCTAAGGTCCTTATGTTTAGGAACCTACAACCTAAATTCCTAGGCCTAGGTTCATGAACCTATATCTAGCAACTAGGTATAGAAGCCTAAAGTAGGTTAGGGCAACTTAAGCTATGACCTTTACTAGGCTTAAATGTACACCACCTAAATTAAACCTACACCTAGATGACTTAAGTAGGAAAATTTTATTTCATTTTGAATTTGGCCTTTTAGGTTGAACCTTTACAATTGGTTCATCCCAAGTGGCCTTCCTTTTTAAAATATTTCGTATGTCTAGGATGTTTATGGTGCATGTATTTATATTGCTTATCATTTGGAAAGGATGACAAATAATATGAGACAAACTTTTGGGAGGGAGAAACATTTTCATGTCCACACAACACTAAAGCCTTTTATTTCACACAACATTATTCCTAAATAAATATGTATGTAAATATGTATGTTAAGAAAGTTAAAATAAAAATTAGTATTAGTTAATGTCTAGTTATTTAGTTATAATTATTAATTACAACCATGTTATAAATCCTTGAATCATATAAAATATAAAGATAGTTATAATGTATTATATTGTTGATTGATAATTACAACCAAATTATAACTACTCCTGACATATTAGACCTAATTCATTATATATTATCAACAATGCATTTGTAATAATTAATATTTAACTATTTAATTACACATTCATTAGTGTATTTTAGTTAAATAATTAGTTAACTAGCTAGTAATTTATCATAGGTATATAAATGGCCTACCCTAGGCTATATAACTAGGTTACCTATAGGTTAAAATATAGGTAAATAGGTGGAGTATATGTAGGGTATGTATAAATAAATACATTTACATTTAAACTAATTGTATTTAGGTTATTTAGCCACATACTTACATTACATAAGTTAAATAGGTGGCTAATTTAACCTAACAAAAATTAATCATGGAAAAACTAATGATTGGTAAAATAATGTTTAAATGAACAAAAAAAAAATTATGGAAAAATAACCATGACTAAACTAATTATGGTTCAATTAACCAGATCTAAATAAATATGGTGAAACTCACCATGAATAAAGTAAATAAGGCCAAGATAACCGATGAATGAATATGGCTAAACTAACCATAAGTAAAGTAAATATGGCCAAACTAACCAATGGATAAATATTTTATGATTAAACCAGAAATGATTAAACCAACCATGAGTAAAATAATTATGGTTAAAACCAACGATGGTTAGACTAACCATGAATAAAGTTAATATGGCTAAACTAACCAATGAAACAATATTTTATGGCTAAACCAACTAATGCATAAACTAATTATGGCTAAAATAAAAATGATTAAACTAACCATGAATAAATAAATTTGGCTAAACTAACTATATATTTTATGACAAAACCAATTATGCAAAAATTAAATTTGATTAAAATAAACATGAATGAAATAATTATGGCTAAAATGAAAATGGTTAAAATAATTATGGAAAAAATTAATCATGGATAAACTAAAAATGGTTAAACTAACCATGAGTAAAATGAATTTGGCTAAAATAAACATGAGAGAAATAATTATGGCTAAAATAAAAGTGTTCAAAATAATTATGGCAAACCAACCATTGTTAAATTAATATTAATTTTAAATTAATTATGGGACTATTGATTATGGTTAAATTTATTAGGGTAAAATATACAGTTAATTTAGTTATGCTTATAGTAACCATGGTTAAATTCATTATGGCAAAACCAATAATGTCCCAATTAGTAATGGTTAAATCAATTATGCTAAACTAATTATCATAGTTAAACTTACTATGGTTAAACCAACTATTGTTAAATTGACTATGTTTAAACTAGTGATAATTGTTAAATTACTTATGGCTAAACTAGCCATAATTAAATTAAAAATGGCCAAGAAAATGATGGAATAATTAATTATGGATACATGAATCATGGTTAAATTAAATATGATTAAACTAATCATGGTTAAAACATATGTACCTAAACAAACTATGGTTAATTGAACATGATTAAATTGACCACGACTGGATTAATTATGGTTATATGTAATTTTACTTTCTTTTTTCATAGGTAGTTGAGCCATAAATAATTTCAATATAATCAATTTAACCATAGTTAGATAAATCATATATATAATTATTTTAATCATAATTAATTTGGTTATGATTCATTTAGTTATGATTAGCCAACTTTTACATTTTCCAACTTTTTTTATTTAGTCAAACATACTCAAAATGTTAAATGTAGTCCCAAGATACCCAACTAGTATTGTAATTTGTAATTGACCTTTTTGACTAGGCCATTGGCCACTTTGACTAGGCTTACTTAATTAGCCCTATTGATTGAATATAATAGGTGTCCTTATTGACTAAGGCACTTGCAGGTTTGACTAGGTGGTATTTTTAAGTCCAATTTGACTAGATGTTTAATTTGACTCATTGTCAAATTGGTCACTTTACTCAAATTGATTAATAAAAAAATACCCATTATCATTCAAGCCCTTGGCCTCTAATAAAAAAACATGCCTTCTAGTAAAAAACCCCATCTAGTCAACTTGGTTAGTTTGAAAAAATAAGAATTCTAGTGGTGCATGCATCTTTCCAAACCTAGGACCTTGTTCTTGGGAGGCATATAATGAAAGATCATCGGTGCATTTTGAAAGTCATACATTTATTATTAGTAGTAGTAGTACCAATGTGCATGTTAGTTCTCCCAGCCCCTAGTTTTTAATCCTCTATATGTTACGACTCAAAAATGTAATGAAAATCCCATAACCATTAACCATTTGCACACCTAGCTTAGTGCTTGTTTTCTTTGATTTTTTGATGTCATTAAATTAGTAATTATCTAGAAAAAGGTTTAACCAAAGTTGGCTATAAATGAAATATGAAAGAAAAAATAATTGCATTTTAAAAGTTTGATTATTACAACTCCCCAAAAATCACTTATGTTTCACATTTTTTACATTAAACTCACACATTGATGAAATTATGTTAGGGAAAAATAATCTTTTGGAATATGAATATCAAAAATGCAATTTGCATATCACCAAAGATTTGGTCACCATCTTCTAGGCACCAATTTTTCTAATTTTAAATTTTGCAAACTCTAATGATTGAATTTTAAATGCATACATAATTCTATCAACAACATGACTTGGTCACACTAATTGATGTCATATTTCAATCCTCTCCATAATTCAATTGACGAGTTTAGTCACGATGTGCAAAATGTAGTTGCATCATTTCATGCATGAAGTTTGATTGTTTACATAAATCAATCACCATCCAAGAATTTTGGTCAATATAACTTTACCACAAATCACTTTTCAAAATGTTTTTGGGCATTTGAACCTTGCATAACATAACTTCATTGAAATCTTTTGAACACCATTGAAGTCATTAATTTCTTACATGTTTCACTCATTTAAACATCATTATAAATGTTTAGGGCTCTCAATTGTTCAATTCCAAATGTGGGAGTGGATGGGTTTTTAAATGTGCTTATTTTCTTTATTTTCACACATTTCCTTTTTTTATTTGGTTGAAAATTTTAGTTTGTTTAGTTCAAGCCATGCCTTAAACTTGCTTTCAACTTTATTATTTTTCTTGTTCCAAACTTAGTCATGAATCAAACACTAGGATTGTAACAATCAACCTTTGTTTCAAAGGTTGCAAGACCAAACTTTGTGATTAATAATATCCCAACCTTTTATCATTGGACATGAAAGGTGTTCTTTTGTAAAATATCATATACTGGATTATTTAAAGATACTATAATACCTTGATGGATTTGGCACATGAATTTAAAATTAATTAATTATTTTAAGTTTCCTAGTTCAGTGCTTAGGTTTTTAACCTTGAAAATATTGATATTAAAGAATAAAGTTATTGTAAGGTACATTTATTTCAAACAGTTTGAACTATTTTAAACTAGAGTTCAAACTTTTACACCTTAAGTAACTTTTTCAATATTTTGGTAGATTAATAAATAATCCAATTCATGTTGAAGTTGCCAAGATATTACAATAATTGGATAAGATTGATCACCTTTTTTTGTGGTGAACTTTATGCAAATTTGTCCTTGTTTTTTCTTCAACATTTAGCTTTAAAGTTTGTAAAGTACTTTAAGAAATTTCCATGTGTATTTATAATATGACTATTCCTCTTCAAAGAGTAGAAAGATCTTGCACCCTGCTCCTTAAAGAGATGAGAAATCTAATAACTTAAAATCTTATGACCCCTCCTCCACCCCCCCTATTGAAGAGTAGTTATAAGAACTATCCCCCCTCGTGCCTCCAATTTACCTATGTTTAGGTTCATGACAATGTCAACAATATATGTTTCATGCTTTACAATGGGTGCATTTAGGCACTCCAAAAATGTTAGCCAATTTCAACAACCATTGAAAACCCCTTGTTGTGGGAATGACCCCACCTTGGGGCTTTACCCTATATGTAATCTAGGGTAAGATTTACATATGTATGAATCCTCTTAACATGGAGAGAAGTCACCTAACGTTTTGGGGTTCAATTTCATAAATTTTTGTATGGTCTTGATTTGTGTTTTTTGGCACGATGAAAGGATTTTGGATGTCAAATCTTGGTGTGACAAGTCATTATGCACCGTAATGCCTTTGGACAAAATTACCAAAATAGGGTGCCCGCTTGAGATGACAACTTTTAAAGACAACTGCCAAATTCTTATGCATGCACTTTATTCAAGTAACACCTTCACTCCTAGGCCTTACCTACCACAATAAACATCAATAGGTAGGTAGCTGGGTAGGTAAGTGTCAATGGTCATCTTCTAAAACTATAAAGATATGTTCAAACTTGTGGATAACAAAGTCAATAAACATGTGATTAGGTAACAATGCTCAAATTTAAGCATTTTTATTGATAACTTGTTGATATGGTTGTTGATGTGGCTACTTAACATTACATGCTTAACTTTTATCATTAGCAAAAGCATGAGGCAATGATTTGGAGTTAAAAACCCTCCTCTTCTTCAAGCGCACTTCTTCTCTTCTATAAACAAATCTTCTTTGGGAAACCTCCATCGCTACAACCATCTTTAGGAGCATTATGAAACTTTCATCATTGGGAGACATTCTAGGAACATCACAAACCAAAGATTTTTGTGGACATTTCCATGAAGTAAATATGCGAGTGAAACATCTTTTTGAGATTTTTTTTTCTACATAATCCATAAGCATTTTTTTTAAAATTTTTTTTTGCACAATCCAAAAACACTACAAGGATCAATGAACACAACAAACATTATGGACATCTTGTAAGAAAATATGGTGATAATATAAAATTCAAGGGGGAAGGTAAAAGGAAGGGAAATGTAAGTAGTTTGCAACAACACAATTCCAATTAGAGTACATAGGAAATGATCATGTTCATCAATTATAAACACAAAGAACATTTATACCAAAATCATATTTTTGATCTACAAGGGAGCAAGGTTCATGTAGTATAAAAATGGAACAAAATTGTTGATTACTTGCAAGCAAAAACAAAATCAATATTGCCAAGGAATGGCAATATATGTAAGGATAAATGGAACTCCATCCATGGTGATTACAAAAAAAAACTTACTACCATAAAGGGACATGGCACAATACATGCTATGGGATTTGATAGTAGAAGTATGAGACAAACATCACGTACCATGACAATATAATGAAGATTGCTATAAGGCAATTGAAGTTTTTGAAGGAGAGTGAAATGTGAAAGACTTGCAAGCTCTTGGTGATGTAGTATATAACCAACCATAAGAAGATTCATAAGGAGAAAATTTCCTTACACCTTGTTCATTAATAAAAAAATGGTGTAGAGATGATTTTGTTTCAGAGAAGACCAACCAAGATTTTCAACAATTTGGTCAAGGTCCAAATCTATCTTGTCCATGTTCAAGATTAAAGAGACATTATGTTAAACCATGGAATTTGACGACCTAGTTACCATCAAAGAAAAATGTTGTCAAATAAAAAAATGAAAAAAAGAAAAAAAATGAAAACACATGAAAGTAAAACTTGTTTATTGTCTATTTACCATCATGTAGCAATTACCATCATGCAACAACTATCATCATGTACATATCATCATCTATAGACTTGAAAGAAGACCCCCAACTACTTGTAGACTTCCTATAGTTATTGACTATCATTTGTAGCACATGTAAACCCTTTATATTTAATGTCTACCATCTACATTGCTTGTAGACCATTTTGTGGTTATTGCCTACCATCTATGGTGACATTACCCTTTGTAAACACCAAATCTCATGTCTACCTCCTTGCCATCGCCTTTTAATGGCATCTACCATCTTATGGAAAAAGATATTTTCTATTATATAAACAAAAAACAAAAAATAAAAATCCTTATCCTCTTGTAGAAGAAACAAAAAACTATTACATAGAACATAACAAAGCATTATGCAATTTTAATGTGTAATATTTTCCCCCACTATTTGACATCCTCTAGCTATAACAAAATTTGAAAAATATGATATACTTTCAACCATTTTCCAATGCAAAAATCAAAGTACGAAATATTTCCATATTTTCCATCTTTATTTTCAATGCCACAAAGAAGTTACTTCCCAAGATAATGCTCTCTTAGAAACATTGATATCAAATACCATCTCAAATACAATATCTAATACAATCTTTTCCTTTTCCCCCCTCAAGAGATATATAAAGAACCCAAGAAGGATATTCATCACACAAAGGTGAAGTCCTTAATTATCCTCCAAATTTTCATTACACTTTTAGATTTCCTTATTCGAATCCCTTCCACACATCCTAGTTAAAGGAAATCCATCCATCCTTTATCCACTTGGACTAATTAAACTAGATGGTTTCATTCTTAGTAAATAGAAGATGATAAATAAAATATTTACCATTAGTAATTAAATAATTACTAGGATACCTTTTTGAGTAAACTAGACTAGGATATTATTTTTAGTCGTTATTATTACTTTTATTAAAATTCCTCCCATAATTATTGATGTCCCCATGAAAGTAGTTCATTCTATTGATGGTATTATTGTTTCTTAACGCCCATGGTGTTTTACCAACATAGGACAATTTTCTACCCTTAACACCTTTGTGAATTGTTTTTAGTAACTTAGGCTAGATAATTGAAGAATTCTTGAGTCATTCATGGATCCCAACATATTGATGAACATTTCTTGGAAATGTTTTCCATGGTCGACAACAATCTTCAATTGCATATTGCATCCTTTTGACGTGCATGAGAAAATTGATTACAAATCCACCATGGGGTTTCTAGATGTGAATTTGAATGTAGTTGATTACACCACAAATTCAAAGGTAAATTAAATAGATTTTCTAAATCCTACCATGACTTGAACTAGCTCTTCACCTTGTGGCCATTGAATATGCTTTTTTAAAACAACATTCACGACATAAACAAATTTGCGTAATACCATGTTCATGGAAAATTTCCTGATTATGAACATCTCACTACACTATAGATATTTTGGTCCATAAAAGAACTTGTACATGGAATAAGCAACCTTAATTCCTATCGAAATCGCACATATGTATTTTATGTTTTTTTTTTCCATTAAAGGTTTGATTTTTTCTGTCAATTGCAAAATTATCTGTCTAGTCACTCGAAAATGTTCTACCACCTTTGGTTCTCATATTGTGTGATCAGGAAGTGTAAATACCATGTCATATTTTGTGCTTTCACACAATCCCCCACCTTTTTATTCATCAACAATTCAAAGTCACATGACATTCAATATTGATGTAAAATAGTAGCATTTCACATGGCTTCAAACATTTGCCATTGATAAGATTCCCAACACACTTCCATGAAATTTGTCATTGCATCACCTTGTGAATCACTATAGAAGTTCAAATGTTCCTATAATTGCAATAGGACATGTAGCAACAAATTTAGAAATAGATTTTTTGAATTTGTCATGGTGATAAACTAAACAAAGGAATAAGAAAAGTGAAAAACAACAATGCATTGTAACTACAATGTGTGAGAGCAATTAGTTGAACACTATGTGAAAAAAATGTGCTCTCGGTAAAATAATGGAAGGAAATTGAAAATAGCAAAAAAGTTGCAAATGGAAAAGCAGAAAATCCAAACCGCAAGAAATTTGCAAATTAGAACATGTGTGATGAGATGAGGGGAGACAAAAGAAATGACGATGGTGAGACTATTTTGGCGCTAACTTTGGGCTGCACATTTTAAATGAAAATTAGGGTTCAATGATTACTGACTATTAGCTAAAAGGTCACATGTCTAAATGACAATTTCCTAACTATGATTAATTCAAGCTTAAGCATACGTATAAAATTTTATAGTTAACTATGTTCCAAAAAGAGCCACAACCCTAACATTATGCTAACTTTGGGCCATTAGCACCACTTGTCTACCTACAAGTTTGAACATACCTTAAAAGACTTTTAGCAAGGTCTTTACTTATGGGAGTAGGCACAAAATGGATGGTAGCAAATAGGTTAAACAATTAAAATTATCAACACAACTACTTAAATTGTCTATGACCAATTATTTCTCACTAGTAAAAACCGTAGTTTCATTAATCTTGGACATGAATACATAATCCATAGTAGGTAAAAGAAAACTCATGTAACAATTGAAAAAGCGTGCATAAGTGTCAAAATTAGGTGGTAAATTTCCACACTACATAAATACCTGCTCTTAATTAAATTAATATTCCCAACCCATACTTCTAACTTTCAATAGGTTAGTAACTAGCAGCCTATTTCTATTGATGAAATTTCGTCAAAAAGAGAAATTAAAAATGAAAATTGAAAAAATGAAATGATTTTGGGAGGATTCTAATCACTAGAAGCAATGGGAAAAAGGGAGAAAATTTACCAGATTTTCTTTTTTTGAAAAATTCAAAAATATAGAAAGATGATTAAAGATTTGTAGTTCACATCTGGTTTAAGAACCATAATATTTGCCTAAATCTTCCTAAGATGCTCGCCACCTGTGGCTACAAACCAAAATTCTTTAAAGAAAACTCCAACTAGTAAGTAACTAACTTACTTAGTTTTCTCAATTTACTCCATTTATTCCAACCTCTACTAACTTCCAACCCGGGTAAAAAAGTTTTTACTATCCTTTACTTTTATTACTTTAGCTCATCACACATCAGGACAGCAAGTTTTAAAAGTTACCCAGAGGGTACTTTTTTTTGACCGTCCAGGTAAATTCCCATTTACTCTTTCAGGCAGCACAGCATATCTCCCCCCGCCCCATAACGCTCATGATGGTAAATGTTAAAACTCTTTTATTTCCATTTATTATGGGCTTATTGTTTTAGAGGCTCCAGTTATTTGTTTTACCCCCTGCCCAGGGGGCAGCCAGGGTTACCAACGCGTAAATCATGCTGGTAAAACAGCAGTCACCTGGGAGCCTGAGTAAATACCATTTATTACCATGCGTGTATAGTACGTATGATTCTTCATGTGGGCAAAATGTACAGCATTGGCAGTTATTTAAGGGGGAATTATGAGGTGAAACCAGCTGGTTAAATACAATAGTTAAAAATTATGAATGTTGCTAATTACTAAGTAGCTGTACCTGAGTCTTAAAACTCTTCCTGTAAATGTTTAAAGTTATCCTTAAAGTCACCTTGTCTTTGAGCCCTAGTTTGACCCTTCTAATCCTAGTTTCATCCCCAATTTGAGTGTAGTCAAAAGAAGCGAGCAGATTTGCAGGACTATATTCTGAAGAGAATTGATTTGGTCCCCTCTCTTCTCTCTCTCTCTCTCTCTCTCTCTCTCTCTTAATTTTTTTTGTTTTCCTGTGTACTGTGTTGATCCTCAGTTTTTGCGTAACTGGGGCCCATACCTACTCCAAGTTCGGGGTACTTTAGGGGGTATATTGATTTATGCCTACTTGTTACAAAAGTCACTAGGGTAGACCGGCCCATCACCGACCGCCTGCTTATGACCAAACACTTATTTGTATCTTCATCACATGTGCTTCATTTTGAGTGATTTAAAATGTTATTGGAGCACTAGCTCAAGCTGTAGAAATCATCTTTGAAGTGCAAAGGAAAAGATTTAATGAAAAAATAACAAGAAGACAAATAAGCTTTTCAACTTAGAAAATGTGTTTGTTTGTTTGTTTTTTTTCTCTTTGGACCTCTCCTACTTTGAAACCTCCTAACTTTCTTATTTCTTATTCCTTTTAAACCATTTAAAATGTTATAGGAGTGCCATTGAAATTTTACAAATCATCTTTGAATTCTTATAGCAATAGAGCAACATACAAAGAATTTTTTGGGTGTTCAGGAATTGGCTTTTGTAATGTTCGGTGGTTTGTTATTTTGACTTCTTGACCCCTTTGCTTTGGGGAGCCATAACTTTCTCATTTATAGTTCATTTTCGACGATTGTTAGTGTGTTAGATGCACCGAGAGGAGGGGTCCAAGTTTTGTTTGGACACAAGGAACAATGGAGCCCTCCCCTTGGATCCAGGCTGCCCTAAACACTTAAATGTTCAGTCACCAGCTGGTCTACCCCACTCAGACCCAATAACCTTCATAGGAAATTGGCATCAGGCTTGTTTAGTTATGGAGCCTTCTTTTTAAATTAACCACATAGGAGGTCTTGGGTGGCAGATTATGTTATTTTATCAAACATGTTATATCACATAATCTTCTAGTGATGATCCTACATCGACCAAAATGTATCTGTTTGAACATTATTATTATTATTTTTTAATTGTTGAATCTGCCACCCCAGACCATCACATCATGGAAGGGCCTGCCTAGCTTTCCCCTATTGGGCAGGGGCTTGAGCATTCCATACTACGCAAGCAGTTTTGGAGCCCTCTCAAAATTAGGGCAGGTTTTTATGCTAGAGAGAGGTAGGCCATTAGCCCTTCCTTGCTTTTTTGTTTCCTTGATAATTTTATGGTGTCCACAGTTGGGGGAGGGAATGAATCAGATTTTAACAAGTTTATGATGTAGACAAAGTAAGCAAATTTTAATGATTTTTTGGGAGGAAAAAAAAGTGCCAAAGTAACCAAATTTTAATGATTTTTTTCTTTAAATCACCACATTAGGACAAGAGGTTCCAATAGGTTGCCAAATATAACAAGATTCTTAATTTTTTCTACTTTCCTCTATGACATGGAGCCAATTTTGGCGAATTACTCTTATGGATGACCTCTAGTGGTGCTACATCACAAAATTTATAAATTAGGAGACAAACAACAACAACAAAAAAAACCTGTCCATTTTTGTCAATTTAAAAATAAATAAATCACCAAGTGATAAAATTTCACCCATAAAAACAATTTTAGAATAGTAGCGCACTCTAAAAGTCAATGAAGTTTTAAGCACCCAGTTGGAGGTGATACACAAGTGATGGTCCATAAATAGGATTCCCTTTATTGATCATCTTGATGAAACCCTACCATATTTTACAATAGAAAAAAAGACCCACCTGGAAGGGAAATGAAAAAACAACAAAAGAGGAAAAACATTCAACCAAGCAACAACACCCAAAAGCCACAAATGTGTCATGAAGAGATCAATGGGAACTTGTTGACAATCTGTTTCTATTCTAGTTGATTGGGTTTAAAGGATCATTGTTGTTGCATGAGGGCTAATTAGGAATTGCCAAATATTCTGAAACAGGAGGACCCATTATCTCTGAAAACACATTCACTGCTCACATCAAAAAAAATTTGTCACAACTTCCATGACATTTTCTATCTACTTTAATGCATTCACTATTTTGCAAGGAATGATGAAAACTGAAACAAAAGTGTGTAACTTCACACTTCACACATATTGTACATAAATTTTTTTTAATATTATTTTTCCCTTCAATTAATGACTACATAACAATAAAGGCAACCCCTGCATATAAAATCAAGGGATTTTTATCAGCAAATAAATGATTAGATGTTGGAATGCCCAATACAGTAAACTCAAGGAATATTTTGCTCCTATATTTTGGGGCTTTCATGATGGGATTAGGTCAAGCTGCAGAAAATGTTTTTTTGGCATGCAATAATTTATTTATTTTTGCCTCCAATACTTGAATGTCTCACAACTTTTGGTGATCATGAATGTGGCAAGATCATCTTTTATCAATTGATTTGACAAACTACTACTCTATTTGGCCCCCTTCACACCCAACCAACTACCCAAAGGACTGCAAATTGCAATTATTTCAGTACTCAATGGAGAGCATGCCTGATCCATTGCCAAGTCTCTCATAATGCCTTCGGTGACAACAACATTGCATATACTACTGTCATAGCATAATCCTGTGCAAACAATGGGGACAAGTAGTAGTAAGCTGTTCATTCACTCTCACTAGTTAGCCTGTGCCGTTGGCCCAAGTGTGACCGAACAAGCACATTGAGGGCTCAACTTATTTTATCCAAACCCAATTTTTAGCAATTTTTTTGAATTTCCAGCAACAAAATCCATTCAAAAAAAAAAATCTTCCAAACCTTAGCTCTAAAAATTTGTGAGATGAACTGTAATAAATCTGACTTGCCAAGGGATTTCCACCAAAGAATTCCAATACAGTTTTCAGTTTCAATTTTAATTAATTTTCATTGAGAAAATGGTTCAATAATCAATAGCTTCCACACTGTAGCTTCAAACAATCTCAAACACCAAGTCAGTGCACCCCTAACGCATCAAGAGCTTTCCAAAGATACCAAGAAGGCTGCATGAAACACCATGGTTTGAGAGATCTCAGCTTGACAAGACAAAACAAAACAAACTACATTTCTTGCTTCATAGATAGATATTATATTCACATGGAGAAGGAAAGTAGAAGACATTCATCATGTTGTCTCCAGAGTTATCCTCCAGAAATTATTAGAGGTTTGGGTGGGGGCTAGGTGGATGTCACATTCCTGGATCCATGGTTTGCTTTTAGAAAACCACTTTTGTTATGGAGGAGCTATGGTGGGGAATCAATATAACAAAGGGTTAAGCCAAATTTGGCTATAAATGAATTATGAAAGTGAAAAACATCTTAGCACCACCCTTTTTTTTGTTTTGGCTACCTATTGCAACGCAATATAAAAATCTGGCAATTTGTTTCTGATCCCCGCTCCCCTCCCCCCAAATATGCAGGGGACAGAATATAACACTTTTTTTTCAAAATGTTGTATGTGATGAATACCACAATGGAACCAAAATGGTTCTCCTGAGGTTCTCACTGGGTTCCTTTGGTTGTGACCAGTGTTGGTGGATATTTGATTTTATTAATAAACTTTGGGTCTGAAATTTTAAAATATTTCTGAATAATAAAACTGCCATTTTTAAATTTTAAAAAATGATAATGAAAGAAAAGTCGGCTTTCATGAAAGAACTGCTAAAGAACTGATGATTTTATAAGCAGTTATTAGTTTCATTCAATTTTTTTCCTAAAAGACACAACTGAAAAAGTTTCGTTCAATTTTTGAGAACCATATTATATGGTATCAGAGCCAGTTCTTTGAGTTTCTGAGAATTGCATTTACAAACCCTAACAAGCAACTGCCTTGATAACTGCAAGGGCTCCATTTTTATTTTTCATTAACCCCAAACATTGAGTTGACCAATGTTGTTGCGTGAAATTGTAAATTGTGGTTTTACACGCCATGTAAACCATGAAAGTGAAGAGCAGTTTGTTTGTTTTGTTGCATGAATTGTGTTTGCTTATATTTTGAAATTCTTCAAGCCAGGTTGAGAGATAAAAGCTGATTCAGCCATCTTACACATATACAGTAGACTAGGGTCAGTTTTCACATTGACAAAACGAATTCTTTTGAAAATTTTGAAATTATATATTTTTTCAATCATCTACAATAATATTGTGAAAAGAGTAGTGAAACTATTTAGAGTACAGCCTATGATAATTATGATGAATTTCAACATGTCAACTTCATATTTTCACATAACTTCATTTCACTATTTTGAGAATTATTTAATGATGAAACTAACCTTAGGGTAAGGTACCACCCCAGAACTAATCAGCGCATCATAGTCAACCGCTGGCATAAATGACCACACAAAAAGTCACCTTAGAGGCAGTTAGTTAAATGAGGGATTTCAAGGGAGTGGTATGAGCATGTAAATGATATGATAGCCACCAGAGAGATTTCGGTTATAAACTAGGAATTTTGGTTTCTGGGTGGAGTTGAGTACAAATGAGCTTGTAAACTGTATGATAGCCATGAAATCTTTTGTTTATAAACTAGGAATGTTCCCTTCCAGAGTTAAGTACAATGAATGAGAACTGTGTTGTGCAAGGGTGATGTTGCATTGGAGTCATGCAGAGTGGCACATGACAAGCAGCAATTTATGAACATGGCCCTTGTAAGATAACCTTGTAAAGCGACAACCCCCCCCCCCCACCGCCTGGCATCAGCAAATAAACTGATACCAACCAACCACAAAGAAAGCCATATATAATTGAATGTTTTGTGTTTCTTTTCTAAAGAATACCAGAGACCTGCAGCTACAAACCCTTTGAAGCACTGGTGGTTTTCATTAAATAACCAATGGTTTTATAGAAAAATAGTCGAGGTAGGGTGTTTTTAAAAAGGGCTATTATTCCAGGTCAAAATAGTGACGGCCAATTATAGAAATAGAATTTTCAATGCAACCAATGAAAAATCGTGTCATGGAGTGAAGGGACCTCCCAGTTATCTTTTGGGGGTTGGGACAGGGGAGGAGGTTTTTTCTTTTGAAGTTGTGTTTGGTGTGGAGAGTGGACTGTTCACTTTCCACTTGGACAGTGGACAATCAACTTTCCATGCGAGCTTTGGGGGGACTTTCCATGCAAGCTTGGCGGGGTGTCAAATCAAACAGCTCCCAAGTTCCTGACATGTTCCTTGAAGAGTTCACAATAGGACCTCACTTTTATGTTTGGCAAATGTTGGGCCAAAGGGGACGAGCTCTATACTTCAAAATAGAACCTTCTATTTTGGGGAGCCTCCATAGATTCTTTTTTTAAAAAGTGATGGCCCAATCAAATTGGCTTATTGCACCCAAAAAAAAAAAACACACTTGGGAGGTCCCTTATCTAATTAATAGAGGAGGTGAAAGGGAGAGAAGAATGTGGCATAGTTTCCCTTTTCAATTAGGCCTCTTTACACTGGAGCTTGAAAGCTTATGACCATTGAAAGAGAAAATTCATGATGGGAGGAAAATATGTATTGAGGAATAAATTCACTTTACACAAAGCTTGAAGGCATAAGGGACTAAAGAAATGGAGGCAATGAAAACTTGACATGGAATCCTAACTGGCAACTTATGAATAATGCTTCATGGTCTAATGGATTTCACATCAAACTTGCGTATTTGAGGTGGGCCTCGTGCAAAGTTTTTTAGACCACTTGCCCAAAAAAACATGATTGGTCTAAAATGTTATTGCTTTTTGGCTTAGTACCCCCATGGTTTTTCCCCTACCATTAACCTAGACCAACAATGACAAAAAAAAAACACATGTACGGAAAAAACAAATCTTGCAACCAAGGAGGTGAAGGAACATGCCCCAATGGGCCCAAGTTTTCTTTCTTTTGGGGGAAGGGTAGGGGTGCTAGATTATTATTGTTCCCATTATGTTCCCATCACATTCCCCAACATGTTTCCAATAGCTCCTCACTTCATGCCATATTCTTTGCCCTAAGTTCTACTCTTGAAAACCTATGTATCCAACCCAAAGGAGGAGATTACAATGCATCTATTTTGAGACTGTTCAAAGCATGATTTTATTTTATTTTCATTGATGGCCCAATCAAAGATGCCCAACACAATTTAGATTTTATTTTTTTAACTTTTTGGGGGGGGGGGGGGTTGCCACAACTAATTAATATGAATCACAATGTCCTACCGTGGTAAGGTACGTCAGCGAAGTCTTTTATCACTTCACAACCAGGGCCCACACATACATGATTTCTGAATTTACATGGGACGATCTTTGGACATATTTGGAGGGCTCTCAGCATTTCCATGGCCACAGTCCCTCACCATAGTGTAAATGGGCCCTTAGAGTTTTTTAGAACAACAGTTACATATCAGAATCAGTTTGTATATAGATATTGTGAGAACCATGGTCATATTTTGAAGGCCCACTTGCAAACCAAGGGTCATTTAGTGCTATTTCTCATAACTGCCCAACACGTGTCGACATCCAGTCAATCATGAGCCCACATATAAGCAGTTCCAATTAGGGTGGGTGAGCAAAATTTTAGGACTATATTTATAAAGTAACACAATTTGCACTTCCATATCAACATAAAATAATTCCAAAAGTTGAAAATTTTCAATTCCAAGAATATTGATTCATATCAGGAATAGGTGATAAAAATCCAAACAAGAAGTTTGGAGTTTGGTCTCCAAAACTAAATGTTATGTTGAATTGTACTTAGACTAGGGTAATAATAATGAGTACTTACTTCCCCCTAAGTATGGGCTTCATGAGACATTGTCCACTAATGCACCATGTAGGATTGATGGTAGGTGGAAAGCAAATGATTTATCATTACTCAATGATGCCTTCTCTAACACTAGTCGTTAAGCAAAACAAATATGCTTAATTTCTTCACATTCCCATTGGGGGATTTTTAATACATTTCCTTCCTATTTCACATTGATTCACTATTTAATGCACATGCAATGTGCACATGTATTTACCTACTTAATATATGGGCACATATTTTATTATTACACCTACTTAAGTATGGATCCAATAGGTTCACAATTCACACTCTAAGTCCCTAGTCCATACCTACCTAACATGGATTCAATGCGGTGCACACACAAGGTGCACATATGAGTTGTTTAAAAAGTTGGAAGTATACCGCTTAATTTGTTTCAAATGGGATTTAGAATTGAAGCACATGGGTGGATTCAAATTTCACACATGCACAAAATGAAAATAGTTTATTTTTGCAATTTAGGTTATGAAGAAAACACAATATTTTCATAATTTAATTAGATTGATTGGTCTATTATCAACATTCAATATTTGAACTAGTAGAGATATCCATAAAATAAGCACAACATTAGTACCTAGAGCTTAGTCATTAAGGGAAATGAAATATATATACATTAAATATTCATTTAAATGAATATATTCTAAATGGCTTGTTTAATGATTATTTCAATAGATATTATTTTCATATGACATTTTAACTTTAACTTGTATGTCTTATAAATATTACTTACAAATCAATCAAAAGATAATATGCTTAAGAAAACCACTATATATAGATATCAATATGTTTAATTATGTATTCCAAATATACTTAATATGGGCACAAATGTGCAACATCCACATTTGTTGAGAAGGATTTTGTAAACAATTTATCAATAAAATACAAAGCCCACATTGCAAACACATTTAAAATGTCAAAACATATTTCACTTGTTTTTTATGCCATGAATTATTAATCAAGAAGAAAATCAAATATATATTTAAATTATTTTTTTAAGGTGCTACATAATGTGCATTATTATCTTTCAAAAATACTCCCTTTCTATCTTTTAAATGGTTGTATGGGTAAATTTAAACTTACATAACATTTTAATGAACATTTGTTACTAATGTAATATCACATTTGGCAATTCATTACTCACAAACTCACATCTCACATTCAACTTGAATACTGGTAATTTTAATTTAGATGTAAACATATTAATTACATAAATATTATGCACTCACTTTACCATCATTAACCATCATGTTGTGAGCAAATGAATATATCTTCATCCATGTAACATGTGAATAATATGATTAAATTTACATGAACTTATGTAATCTACATCACTTATAAATGTGAATAATATGATTAAATTTACATGAACTTATGTAATCTACATCATTTATAAATGTTTGGGTTCATGGATTTGGATTGGAGTTTTATTTTAAAAGATAAATCCCACCTTTCTTGAATGTATGTTAATGTTGTTCAATGGAATGGGTGGATCATGATTTATACCATCCAACATGCTTTAGATAATCTAGAGATGACAAAAGATGGTTTATGTACATATTGTAAAACACTTCTATTGCAATGTTGGCACATTATTTAAATTGATGAAGGAAATTTAAAGTAATTTAAATATATATATGTCACATGATATTGTAATACATTTTTTTGTAATGCACCAGACATACATAATTTCATGATGGAAATCAATCTAAGTGCCACTTTAGGCAAAGGTCCAAGGAGCAGGGTCCAATGAAACCAAGCATTCCTATTGGTCAAGAGTTTTTAATTGGTCCCAAGGCCTTTACAGAAGGGTCCAAGACCAAGACAAATCATGATTTAGTGTACATAGCATCATTTTGGAGGGAACACCAATTGGTCCAAACCAAAAAACAGTTTAAAGGAGAGCTCATGGTTTGGAGAACCAAAATATAACCTAAGGTCCAAGGTTTCTTTCCTCTTGTTGCTCAAATTCTGTGAAAATGAAAGACACATTTATGGATCAAGAACATTGTTGAGAGCACACCAACTCTCTCATTTTTTGATTAATTCTAAAGTTAACATGGCTAGTTTTGTGGATCCTCGCAAGGTGATTGATAGAAAGAGTGCATTTTTCGGCCTTCCAAGTACACAAAATGGAATTGAAAACAAAAAATAGAAGAAACCAATGAAAAACAAAAAGAGGTTAACCTAATCCTCTCCAAGGTCAATCACACATTTTTGCTATTGGACCTCAAATTGGACCCCAACCCTTTAGACACCCATTATACCTTAAGAAAAAATGTTTTTTTTAATGTGAAAATGGGTCCAATTCAAGATTCAATTTGCTTCAATTGGTCCCTAGGCTTTTGGTTTGTGGACCCTTGTCTGAAGTGACTCTAATATATTTCAATTAAGTTTCACATGGAACAACCTTCGCATTTTTGAACTAATAGATAATTACATGAAGTTCTGAGCAAAACAAAGAAGGAAGGGAGTGCTTAGTAGAACTCTGGAGGTTTTTAATCCTGCTATAGACCCCAAAAGAAGCCAAAAACAACTTTAGAAAACAAAAATTCGAAAAGGATTTGACCAAAGGAAAAAAAAAGAAAACAGAGATGAGATTACAACAGGTGCAATGAAGCGACAAGGACTTGAAAAAAAATTCACACTGAAATTTTTTAAACTAACACACAAAGAAGAAAATCAACAAGAAGAAAAAAAAGCAGGCAAAGATCAACAATTAACAAGCAAAGCCAGACCACACAAAAAGCCAAACAGAGAAGAGAGGGATAACAGGGTTTTTTCCCTTCAATTTTGTGATATTGAAAAATTGGTGTTTTTCTTTCAGAAATAGAAAAAATAGACAAATTTAAACTATGAAAACAAAAATTTCCCCATCTTTTTTGTTGAAAAAACCAAAAAAACATTGTGGAAGAAAAAACACCGATGACAAAGCTATGAGGGGTATGAATTATTTTGTAAGTATAAAGAACCACACTTTTGAAAACCAGCATTATTTCTTAAAAAGTTAATTAGAAAAAAAAATAAAAGACAAACTTTCACAAGCAAATCAACAAACAAAAGCCAAACAAAGCATGAGAGGAAAAACAAAGAACAAGAAAAATAATAACAAATTTGCAAAAATAACAGCATCAATCAAACTGTGGAGGAGAGGTATAGCTAGCTATAAATATTCTCATTGGGGAGCCTGGTACAGTGAGAGGGGTGGCACACCTAGCATAATGGGCAGCTACAAGCCCATTCCATACGTAACATCTTTGGTAAATCATTGTGATGCACAATGAAATGACAATGGGGACAACATGAGAAGTACATGGGAAGAAGAGAACATCATGCAATTGTCATGTGAACAATGTGGGAACATTATGATAATTTCATCAAAACATGTGAAATTTAATGGGAATCTGAACAAAACAAAATATGGGAAACTCTCTCTATGGTAATAAGTGTATGCTTCTAGTTTGGAACATTATATGACATAATGATCTCCTACACTAGGGAAGAGTATGAATTATTATCCATGTGACTCCATGAGGTAGGTTGAAGAGCACCAAAATTACCCAACCTACTACGGTTTGTAACATGAACCTAACAACCGCTCGTGTTTGTGTACTTGGAAAGCACCTTATGCGGCGCAACAACCCAGAGGCCTTTATGAAAACACAATTGCCTGCAGAGAGGTAGGCAATTAAATTTTCATAAACCCTGTCATTGTTTTTCCCCGTGATACCTATCAGGTACCTGCTGGGTATGGTGAGATTTTTTAGTTTTTTTTTTTTTTAAAGGCACATGGTTTTTACATCATGTAACACCCTTGGCCACACGCATTACTGGAATGGGGACCATCTTATGGAGCTCCGCATCACATGGGCCCTTATTTTGGTGATGCTGGTGGCATTAGACGCTACCCCACAGAGAAAAAAGTGACATAGGTAGTTATCATTCACCACAGATGTTAAATGGGTTCAGTTGGCTGTATTCATCCACAACAATAGAAACCAGTTGAACGTTCCATCCATTGGTGCACTGGGGACTTGGGGGTGGTGGTGGTGGTGTTTGTTCCACTCAAGCCTTAGGCGTGTGTGGGACGTTGTTGAGTAGGGATCCAAAATCATGTGGCCACTGGCCATATATAACAAAGCCCAGATTACACACGCTTGGGCATGGAACACTAGGTAGTGTTTTCAGCTTTTTGGGAGTTTTATGTTAATAATAAGTGGATGGATGTCCCACTGGCGGCCTGCTGCCCTGTTTGTTGCCTTTGCAGACACGGCTAATAAGGAGCATTTCTTGACATGCTCTTCTTGGTGATAAATATGGGGGCCCATTATCCACATTCCACAGACTGCGTTTGTGTGTGTTTGTGTGCAGTATTGCAAAGATCGAGTGTGTGAGGGAGTGCATGCTGCTGCTTCTGCATATGGCTGGCTGGCTGCTGCTGTTGTCCCATTGGGTACCAACTTTTTAAATTTATTTTGGCAGATTAGAACGTGGACAGGTGGAATTTTTTGTAAAAATAAAATAAAGCCCTTTTCCAGTGTAGGGTATATCCTAACGGACCAAAGCTTTTTACATGGTGTAAAAATCCCCATTTTTTCTGTTAAAAAGAATGAATGTTTATGATACTTGGAGGGTACCCAATGAATGCTTGTCGGGTATCACATGAATTTTTGGTTTGGAAAAGCACAATGACTACGGGATACACTAGAGAAAAAAAAATCCTAGGAGTTTTTTTTACAGTGTTGAGAAAAAAGGAGTTATAGTCTAGCGTAAGGCTAGACAAAGCATGCAGGCTCTCCTTTTTTCGATTTTTTTTTTTAATGGGGGGAATATTCAACAGAATATGTTTTTGGAAAAAAAATCACCTCGCCCCAAAAAGGAAAAAAAAAGCTGCCTGCATAGTGTGTTTCTCTCTAGTCCCATACTTATTGAAGGCAGGGAAAGAGTTGAGCTTGCATCCTCCAGACTCCTCCCACGTATATGGGATAAAAGGAACAGGCCAAAACCCTACTTTACAGACCAGCATGATTTTTCTTCTGAGATTTTGCACCACCCCAGCCAGGACACCCCTCGCCTACAATGCACCTGCCTTGTACACCACAGCCTCTAGCTCTCTCATTCACCTCCCTTTTTGTTTGATTCATTGTTTGTTTGTTTGTTTGTTTGTTCTGAGCAACGTGTGATAACAAGTGTTTTACATTTAGCTCATCCTCATAAAGAATCAACCCATAAGATTTTTTAAACTTCATTTTGACGGGACCTTAGAATATCTCCCACACACACACACAATCAATCAGGATTTGTTAAGTCCAAAATGTAAATCAAATGTCATCTCTCCCCTTCGCCCCCACCTGTAAACAAGAAAAATTGAACAACGTGAATTAAGTGAGAGACAATTTTAAATATCATGGCTTAATTGACCAATGGTTTAAGCTAATTTGGCTCATCCCATCAATCAACAGTGAACAACAATGATTTTTGCATTATTGCATTATGGAAGGGCCTTAAAATATATGCATTTTTCAAGTGCAAAGCTATTTTTTCCCAATAAGTTCATTAAATTTGACTATTGCATTTCATCCAAAATTTTCAATTCAAAGCATTTAACAATTGTCATCAGAGATGCTCTTATTACCCTTAGTTAAATTTTTACCTCAAATGAGGATGGGGTCTTAAATGTAAGGTTCCTCAAAACATTTATAAAAGTCACTTGTTTATAGAAGGAAAGAATTCTCTGAGTTCTTTACACTGAGTAAGGACTTTGACCTGGGTGGGTGTTCTGAGAATTTGGGTCTTGTGTTTGGTTTTGGCCTTTGAGAGACCTCAAGTCACATAAAGGCCGTTCTTGTCCTTACTCTATACTAGTGGTGCCCGTGACCTTCGGACACTGTGAAGTCCCCCAGTTTCTTTAAACCAAGAGGGACACACAAAGGCACAAAGCAGCCTTTTTTTTTCTTTTTTTTGAAAAAATTTTTGTTTCGAAAATTCGTTGAAAAGTCCCCCATGAAAACATACATGGTGAAGCGAGTTTTTATCTTTTTTATTTTTTATTTTTATGTGTTTTTTGTTTTTATTTTGTGTTTATTTTTCACTTTTATATTTTTGTTTATTTGGATGCAAGTTTGAAGTTTGGAGAAAGAAGACACACCTCATTCTTTTTCAAGTAAGGTTTTTCTTCATTATTATAAGTTTTATTTTTTCTTATTT
>Ga0209208_10002124_pt1 | contig 28312 bp, 10 predicted proteins | sample S1TSphfallax_3_FD_187694 | JGI IMG/M metagenome (GOLD analysis project Ga0209208, IMG submission 187694) | Host-associated microbial communities from peat moss isolated from Minnesota, USA - S1T2_Fd - Sphagnum fallax MG (SPAdes) (version 2) | ecosystem: Host-associated > Plants > Peat moss >...
TGTTGAAAAAGCAGGCGTTGGTGGGCACTGCACGCAAGGCATTTTCACGTGTACCATGTTTCTTGGGAATCAAGTGCGGCCCGACCCATTACTTACGCAGTACATATTTAAAAATTAGTGAGTCAGTAAGTTAGTGACCAGTGTTGGAGCATGAGGGCGGCGCCTGCAAGAAATTCTGGACGCTAGTGACGCCACCGAACTCTTGCCAATTTGAGATCTTGAGACGTGATTTGTTCTTTTCTCTCTCTCACTCTCTCTCTCTCTCTCTCTCTCATTCCCTTGCTCTCTTGTTGAGTCTCTTTCTCTCTTCCACCCAATCTGTTGCTTTCTCATGTGTGTAGCCTCTCTCTCTCTCTCAACTTGAAATCTATTTTGTGTTCATAAATTTTATTTTTGGCTAGTGGGAACTAATTTGAGGGTTAATCCCTTTGGGAAATAAGATCAATCTGGGGTTAATTCATCTTGAGAAATAAGATTACTTTGAGGGTTAATCCTTCTGGGAAATAAGATTAATCTGGAGTTAATTCTTTCTGAGAAGTCAGATTACTTTGAAGGTAAATCCTTCTGGGGAATAAGAGGAATTTGGGGGTTGACCTTTTTTGGAAATAAGGCTATTCTGGGGGGTTTGTTTTTTTGGGGTTCATTTAACATGGAGTAAATATATGATTGGCTAATAATATGACTAATTTGAATTTACAAAATTAAAAAAAAGAGGACTATTTGAGGATTGATCCTTTCGGGAAATAAGAGTATTTTTGGTCAACTAAATACACTTATTTGTAGGCTCAATTCATTTAGAAGTCACTGTGTGTAGGGTAAAGCCCTAGGGTGGGGACATTTTCAAAATAATGGACCTAGGACAAGGTGATAGTTGAGAGATATCATATTTGATGAAATATCTTAATGTTGTGGTCTTGTGATATTCAAAGTAGAATCCAGATTTCAAATTTTGAAATCTAGGTAAGATATCATGAATATCTTAATCTTACCTAGATCTAGATATCAAGTGGGTATGGGGGTAAGGGAAAAGGTTTTGCGTAAGGTACAGGGTATAAGGTGTAGGGTGGTTCATAGGGCTAGAAAGTGAATGTTTAGAGGTAGGTAGATGAAGTATCTTAAGTTTTTGAAAGCTGTTAATTAGGTTTGAAAAAAGTTAATCTGGACTATGAAAACTAACTTGAATATCCAATAGATATTTTTTGATTATATATTTGACATTCTCAAAAACTGGTGAAATATTTTTAAAAATGTATTTGATATCCTTTTTGGATATTTGAAATGGGTTTTCTTTAAAAAATACTTTAACACTAGTTCAATTCTCAAAATCTATTTTGAAAACTAGATCCAATGGATTATTTTTTAATGTCATATTTGCCCAACATGGTGTGAACTCAGCATATAAACATTGTTTTGCAAGGTAAGTAGTGTGGTGCACACGATTGGTCCAAGTGTGAACCCATTACATAAATATAAGGTGAACTCAACATATGAACATTATTATGCAAGGTATATATTCAATTGTTGAAGATCCAAATATGAAAGGAAATCTTACTTGAATTGCATGGTAAACATGTTTTCTCAATGTGTGAACACATCATTGAATTAATTTTGTTTTCCAAAACCTAATTTTCCTAATTTATTTGAAATTTCAATGAAAAAAATAATTCAAAATTAAATACCTCATGCACCTTAGGTCTAAAAATTATGAAACAAATTCCATTAAATCCTAGTCATTCAAGATTTTTCCAATATTACCAAGAATGCACCTATATTCCACTTTTTTTTTTAAATTTGATTTAATTCAATTGTCATTGAAAAAATGTTCAATATTTAATAAGTTGTGTAACATGGTTCCAAACACTAGAAGAAAAATTCTTGTAAATGTAACCAATTTTTGCAACTAAAAATTGTCAATATAGTTGCAAATGTTTTTTTATTTATTGTAAATGACAATTTTTCTTCTAGTGAAATGTCACAAAGCCAATGTGTGCACCCCTTGCATTGAGGGCTTTCCAAGAATACCAAGTGTGTAATTGGAAACCTTACAATTTTGAGATATCTTAATGTGACAAACTTTGAAAAACTATTTTTTTTCATATTTTGGATTTTTGTTCACTTTTAGTGACAAAAATCATTTAAACTCATTATCTCATGGAACATATGTTGTCTTGAGTGTGAACCCGTTACAAAATAAAATGAACTCAACATATGACCATTGTTTTGCAAGGGGTATGTATGAATTTAAATATATTTGTAACTTATGAATTTTTCAAAAATTATTATTGACATTGTAAAAAAGGATAGAAGATGAAAATATTGTTATAGAACAAACACAATTAATTGATGGAATCAAATGGTTTGTATGTCTTTTAAATTTGATAATTTTCGTCCTTCATGCAAATATGACTTACCACCTACTATAATAATGAAAACAATTGATCTTCTTTCTTCGATAATTTATTGTACATGGATGTCATTTTTATAGTTATTTTATTTGAACCATTGTTGCATTTTTGCGTCTTTGACACTGTAATATGTAAATTGATATGATATTCCATTATAATTACAGATTTAAACTAAATTATTGAAACTAGTGGAAATGGAAATATTATTAACCACACAATACATTAATCATTTAAACATATTAATGTTATGGATCACAAGTGCAACTAAATTACATAACCTTGGATCAATCCAAAGTTTTTTCCCCCAATCAAAGGTTTTTAATTATCATAATAACTCCTTGTAATATATTACTATTGCAAAAGAAAAAACCTCTTCTTGGATGGTGATTGAAGAGATTATGATATTTGCAATATAACATAAAAATAAAATAAATTACTTAAAAAAACAGATACATGCTAATTTATAAACCAAAACTTCAAGAACCTTGGAATGTGATTATTTAAAGAAATCATTATGACAATTTCCAAGTTGCAAAGGGAAAGGGAAGTTGGAGAAGCTTTTCCCCTTGTTTTCTCCTTTTTTGGCACACCATTTGAGGAATAATTAATGTGCCAGATTAAGTTAGTTGATATGGCACTATCATTAGTGACCTATATTTGTCTAGAAATTCTTAACAATGGTTGATACTCTAACAGTTAAAAAGTCCCTTCATAAAACAAATTTGCAAAAATAAAATTTCATAAGAAGAATTTTTTAGAAAAGAAATTGATATGGTATAACAAATAGACTAAGTTGCCAAATGGAAGAGGGTCTAGATGTCTAGAGTTTGGACCACTCTAATCATCTGGTAGGTATGAGGCAATTATATCTACTACGAGTAAATGAAGCCAACAAGCAAGTGATTTGACCTATTGTGATTAAGAAACTAAAAAGCAATCAAATTTGACAGTGAATAAATAAACGAAGGAGTGAGCAAGTAAATTGGATCTGTTTTTTAAATAAGAAAATAAGAGAAGAAATTAGGTGGGTTTGTTGCAAAAGTAACAAAATAACAGAAGCAATTGGGATTTGTTGTGGAGTGAGAAAATTTCAAAAAATAACCTAATCAAATCTGATGTCTATAGATGAGTTTATGATTAATTAGGTAGTTTTGTGTTGCAATGTAGTTGGGAAACTGATATGCTAGTAGCAGTAAGTATGAGGAATAGAAAATGTAGTTTGCACCAATGCATAAGCCGTAGGCAACAACCCAAACATGTAGACAAATACCCTTAATTAGGGATGCAAAGATTTGTGTGAAGTAAAAGTTCAACCAGTCATATTAACCAAACTGACATAACACGTCTTGTTGAAGAGTTGTTGAGGAATCTCCATTTGGGCCACCATAAGATGATGAGCTCCATGCTACTCAAGACCATGTTATTAATATTACCTAACCCCTTTTACCACTTTTTGGTGGGTTAGTGGTGAATAAAACTTTAGTAATAGCACATGCAATCCACCAAATATTGAACCCTTAACATGTCTTAGACCGGCTCAACCCCTTCCCCTCGAAAAAAAACCTCCCTCACTATAATATATTGAAGGATTTTGGTTTGTTTTAGAGGTTTTTTTGAAGATTATATTTTTATGTGGAGAAATATTTGAGTTTTCTTTTTTTTTTTTTCCCTTTTGCCTTAAGATACTTTTTAAATGTAAATGGCAAGGACCTAGTGTGACACACTCCTTGTTTTGTTTTGTAATGAGTGAGTTCAAATTACAACATGAAAAGTAGCATTTTAACAAATATGAAGTAAAACTAAGTAATGGGCGGTGCCATTAAAAGCTTTGGGGCCCTCATGCCTACAACAAAATCCCAATGGATTTTCATTGTACCTCAAGATTCAAGCCATCCATGTGCCCATGGATGATGATGGGACCCAAAGGAGATTTTTTCACTTTTATAGATATTTTTGAATGTTTTATTGCACAATAAACTATCCCCATTCCTACCAAGTAGTCAACTCTTGCTGACTTTCAATTAATAACATTAATTATGTTCTAGGTTGGAAACTTGAAATTTTTTTAATTTCAAAATTTTGACATTGGCTAGAATTGGAGTGATGTGAACTTTAATGCACATGCTATATTCATGTTTAGTTGTATTTGAAAGGCACCAATGTTTTATATTTCTTTTGATACCAAAATTTAACCAAAAAATTAGCAAAAATAGTCAAATTTATACTAGAAAAAAAAATCCAACTTTTTTTCAATCTCTTTGTTGGCAAATGTAGAGATTTCGCAAGAAGAAAAGAAAACACTGAAAGGCACCTTATATCCCTTTTAGAAAAGAGAAAGGATAATATGCATATTTGTTAAGTGGAAGGAAATTACACCTCTTCTTAGGTGTAAGATCCCTCCACCTTTAAGGAGTGTGCTTAAGAACACTTTTCTTGGTACACCTTGTGATCTATGAATATTGATGTTCACATGAATATTCATTTCATGCTTAATGATGGGTAAAACACACATGTGAAGGACATTTCAAAAATGAAAGGTTGGATTTAAGTATCATTTCATCATAGGCCCTTTATTTGGGGAATGCCCTCACCTTAGGGCTTTAACCCCACATTGAAAACCTTCTCTCTATGACTAATGTAACATGTGCCATTGGCCCAAGTGTGATTTGATTATTCAAGTATTTTTTCCTTTTCAAACTATTTTTGTAATTTAATTAAAATTTCAACGATAAAAATTATTCAAAACCTTAGGTTTAAAAATTTCCAAATCACCTTAATTAAATCTTCTAATTGAAGGCTTTTCAACAATACCAAAAGCATGCATATATTTTTAAATAATTTTTACATTAAATTTGAATGTAATTATTATGAAATTGTTTTTCAATATTCAATAACTTTTTCACCATAGGTCAAAACATTATGAAACCAACTTGGTGCACTCGTATTCATCAAGGCTTTTCCAAAGGTACCAAGAGCATGGCAAGGGGTGTTATGGTTTGGAAGATCTCAACATGACAAAACAAACAAACAACCTTTTTGATAAATAGATATAGGTTTTGCCTTTATTTCCTACATCACAAACTTTCAATATCATGAAATTTTAATAAAAGCTATGCGGAAATTGTAAAACAATATGTCTGTAAGAATTTCATTGGTTTCAAAATATAAAAATGCCATGAAAACCATATATATTACTTACATATAAATGGTGTGTCTTTTTTACTTATGATGTTTTGATATGAAATACATATGATTTCCATCTTAACTAAATTTATACAATTATCATTATATAATTTTGCATCAAAATATTTGATTTTTTGTATTAAACATGAATATTCATATATGTCATTCAACAACAATGTATTATTTGTTTGAATATTTAAAATATTGAATACATACAAATATGGTTCATATTAACCATAACATGATATTCATGCGATATTTGTATGAACCTATGAAGCTTAGGAAGTTTGTGATGTATATATAAGTGTTGCATTCTTTGGAAAGTTGGTTGTTTACAATGTTATATTTTGGGGCCAAATTAAACTTTAACATCCATTGACCCCACCATGCAAGATGGATGTTATGTCATGTTTTCATCATAGTCTTGTTTCATATCTAATCATGTGGTTAATATGTATTAATTATCCACATTTATCTACATATCTACCTACCTAGTACCCACCAAGTGTATTCTCTACTTAGTTACCAAAATACCAAGATACTAATCACTTATGAATCCTTACATGTTTCATTATGAAATTTACCAACTTACATCCATTTTTACCTTAATAATGTGATGTTGAAATAGGAAGGATCATAGGTTAAGTTACATTGGCAAGTCTTCATAATTTTTTTTTGGTTCATCCACAATTAAATCATGAAGGGCTTCGATTGGATGGTGCTATAATGAATGTTGGGTCACATAATTTTTATTTTGGCAAGTCCCCCATTCCCACTTTCCTTCCAAGGTGTTAAAGCTTGAAGTTCATGTAAGATCTAACATTTCCACCTTAATTGAGTCACATCCTTATTATTTGATTAATAATGGTTGTTGCACCACCTTATATTTCATATTTATGGACAATCAAATTAAATGTCAACTACAAGGAATAAATTTGACTGTTTGGCACATTTTAAGGAAAAATGTGATGTGTTGGAACATAATTTCATGCGACAAATATAAAATAATATATTTTGTTTACGTTATAAAAAGAAATGGAAATTTAACATTTTTTTTGACCTCACATTCATGAACATACAAACATTCACTCATTTCATTATCTTTCAAATATAACATGATTGTCCAATTTTTTTTGTGGTAAAAAATCACCAAAATGAAAAAAAACTTGAATGTGTGAAAAATATGTGTTAAAATCTAAATGATTTTTTTTTATAAACGAAAATCCTTAACCATCATGAGGCTTAGGAGGCCAACCTTACCACTAATGGTTTGGATCCCTCATTGCATGTGATGAACACCAAAATCATCAATTTTTTCTTTTAATGTTACTACAACCCTTTGTTGCCATCCTTTGGACCTAAATTCCATTGCAATTTTTTCCATGGGGCCATCACCATCAATGCAACATGGCATTGAGAGGAATTACATTGCCAAAAATTCATTACACCTATTGCATTTTGCCACCTTCAACTACAACAACATTGGCATAACCACTTTTATCTTCAAATTTAAAAGTTAAATTGATCATAATATTGTACCTATAGTAATTGTGTCAAGGAAATTATGTTCCAACCTCAAGGTAGTGTATGACTTATGTTTGTTGAATTTTAAGTTTCAATGTTTAAATGACACATTGTACAATTTGTTTGTTGTGTGACAATGAATATTTGTGCAAAAAATTGTTTAATCATGTTATAGTCTACAAGCCTCAAGGGTAATTGCAAGCTAAAGTGGCCCATTTTATACATAACATGGCAATTTTTTGTACACCCCTTGGATGATAATGTATCCCATGTTAAATGTTTTTTTACTTTTATGAAAAAAGATTGAAATATATTATTTTTATGTAATTTAATTAGGAGGAATGCGTTTGTTATTTGAAAAAAGAATTACATCAAATTGGGGACTTTTTTTAATAACAATACATAAACAGCTTGTGAATGAATAATCATAATCATACTTTGTGTTGATGAGTCCATTTATTGATCTTCAAAAAATTAACATGTCATAAGTAATTCCAAATAGGGGCAATAAAACCATTTCAAGATGGAAAGAAAGTTTTGAGGACTTTTAGGATTGCCAAAATTAAAGGAAAATCATAAAGTCCATTACAACATGAATTTTGTGAATTAAAAAAAAATCCCAAACATTATATCTTGGGATGTATTAGAGCAACCATTGATTATTTTTGAAAAAAAAATCTTACTTCAAATATGGGCATCCAACAATGTCATATTATTGTCATGATCAAAATACATTATTGTAGCACCTTTTCAAGTTTGACACCTCAATGCCGAATAATCAATTTAATTTTCAATTCTTAATTCGACAGTTAAAATTTGAATTCTAAATTTTTTGGCACTCTATACTAAATTTATTATAACCAAATGCTTATAGAAGAGGATTTTAGTGCTTTTGTGGTTAGGTGGTTAGTAAGTTAATGTTGTAAGCCACTTGAAGAAGAGGTTCAAGGATCAAATTTGGTTGGTTACATGAATTTTTAAAATTTTCGTCATAACTAACTATTAATATCCATTTTTTTTGAAAAATTGAAAAATAATTTAATTTATGCTGAACTTGAAAAGGTGTTACGATATTAAAAATAAATATCATTAAGGACACCTTATATGTTAAAAATTGGTCCATTCTAGCTTGCAATCACCTCGAGATATTTGCTAAACCTCAAACTACATGTATTCATCGAAGCAACGAGGTTGAGTTCCAAGGTATTTATTGAAGCTTGAAGCCTTGAATGCAAGTTACAACATCTCCATTTCATGGATGTAGTTGTTCTAAAACTTAATATATTGCAATTTTTAAAAGCACCAAAGTGCATAAAATATTATTATAGTAAGAATTGTTGGATGATTTAAGAGCCTAAACATTACTTGATTGTGTACATCAAATCTTACAAAGTAGTTTAAAGTTTGATTTGAGGCCCAAACTTGTCCATCAATATTGAGACATTGTTACATAAAAATGTTAAGGTATGCTTCATTTGTTTCGCTTGCATTTTCATATAGAATTTGATATGGATACTAATACTGAGAATTCCATAGGAGGCTATTTCTTTTCATTTGTCTTTTTTTGTGCACAATGTCTTTTAAAACACCCCAAATTTCAAATATCTTAGGTAGTTTTCAAGGTGGGTATTTGAAAACTGATCCTTATTTAGAACAAATAAGTATCATAAAAAATAATAACCTAAATATTACTTTGAAAATGAAATTAACAATAGGCATGTCTCAAAAAATTATTATTATTATTATTGATACCATGTGGGGTAAAAAATAAAATCATAAAGACCTTGCCTTGTGAAGTTTGAAAGGAAAAAAAAAAGTAAGAACCTATCAACATTGTTTTGGACCTATCAATTTGCACAATATTCAATGGCCTTCACAAGGCCCAATAAAAAAATTTGACTAATTTTGATTGGCCAATTATATTGATAACAATACTTTAGCTTGCAATGCCCAATTTTTCATGTTTATGGTTGGGAAAGGAATTAAACACTTTTATGTTGAACATGATAAATATTTGGAGAGGCCCAAAAGTTGTAGAGACATAATATAAATCACAAGATTATGTAGTCAATGATTGGTACCTATCAACATTGGCATCAAGTACTAATTAATCAATAAGGTATTTGTTAAAGGATGGTAGTTATTGTCACTAGATGATAGTATTGTTAAATGACAAAATAACTATAGAAAAATTCTAAAGAAAAAGTGTTTCATAACAATAGTATAGTTAGTGCAGTGAATTATCTTCACATGGTAGAATAAATATAAAATAATTATGGGAACTTTTTAAAATAAAAGAATACTTGTTAGTGAAAATAATATTTTAATCTAATTGACTTATAAGGGTATCCTAGAAATTGTTCAATTATCAATGGTAAGTATTTGATTATCGTCTTTTATTTTTTAGGGGTTGAAGTATTTAGGTTCATTAGTCCAAATAAAAAGTGAATAAGAGATGAATGTTTTTCTTCAATCAAATTTTGGGAAGGAAATTAAGATAAAGGTAGGAAATTTCAAAGGATAAGGAAACCCATGTGTTGTAGGGAAGCACTTTTGGTTCCACATTATCTCTTGGGCTCACTCCATTTTATTTATTTATTCATTTATTTATTTACATTTTATCATTTTGTGTGATTTTTAAAAAATCAGTGTGTGTGAAGTGAAAGAAGGTTGTATTTGTGTGAAGAAGAAGTACAAAAATGGATTATGGTTGAAGGTCAACTTGTGATATTTTTTCTATTGTATTTTTCCTTGATTTCTTAAATACAATGAAAATAATATCTTTTTTTGTTAACAAAGTAATTATTTTTATTAATTTGGTTTTTCTTTTCTTTTGCAAGAAAAAATGTTATTTGTGTTATCTACTAGATTAGGAAGGTAGTTTTGTTGCAAGACACTAACTACCATTAGAGGGCAACAATTGAAAATAGTTATTGATTTTTTAGGCTACAAAGGGTAAGCAACAACTACAAAAGGTTTCTAAGCAATTGTGGATTTTTTTCATATTTATAGAGGACGATAGTTGTTGCAAGATGGGTATATAAACTAAATGCAATGGTTGTAAAAATGATGTAATAGTTGCAAAAGGGGTAGCAAATGGTTATGATCATTTTCCAAATCTATTGCAGGATGGTAGTTACAACATGACAATACATAAACATAAGACAACCCCTACCCTCATGGCTTTCCATTTTTCTTTTTATTTATTTTTTACATTACAACCCTTTCTTTAATGGTAATTAAACTATTGTTTTCGCAATCAAGTTTGGAGACCATATTGGGGATCAAAAGTAAAATCTATGGTTGTCTAAACTTATTGGATGTGTGATTGTAAATTAATGAAAAAGAGTGACAAATTAGGGGCAAAGATGTTGGTTACCCTTTCATTGGAAAATTTGGAAGCAAATTCGTTTACAATCAAAATGGTAGGCAAAACAATGGAAAAATCAAGTGGGAAAGTCAATGAAGTGATAACCCTTAAGGATAGGTCACCAAGAATTATGCAAACCTAACCTTGGCATCAACCAAAATGATTTGGGACTTCAAAAATAAGGTAGACCTAGACCTAAAAGGTAGGAGAACACTGGGTATTCACAAAAAAATAAGGTCAGTTGCCATAGACCTAAACTTGTTGTAAGAAATGGGAGGAAAAGAAATGGAAAATAAAAATGGGGATGAAAAATCGTAATATATCATCCAAAAGGGGGATGAGATTGGTAACAATTGGATGCCATCCCCCGATTCTAACAATAGGCATAAAGAAAGGGGATTAAAAATAAACATCATGTTTGACAAAAGTGTCCCCCCTAGGCAATAAAATGTCAACACATTTCCAAGTAAATGGTACTACAACCACTTTCGAATGGGAAAGTGAAAAGGTGTAACTCTTCACTAGTTCACGTGAAACTTAAAAGAGACCTTTCACCTTCTTCATTTTTACAATTCAGTTTCAAACTTGGGAGAGAAAATGAAAGTGCTTAAGAGGGAGGGAGAGAAATTTGAGAAAGGAGAAAAGAAGCAATTATGAAAAAAATCAAAGAAGGTTGCAAAAGAAAGGAGAAAATATGCTTTTGAAGTTGCCAAAGCTATGGGGAAAGCAAGAGAGATAAAGGGGGAAAAAATAGAGAAGGTAGGTGGAATTTTTGTGGTTGAAAATAATCAAGGAAAAAAAAAGAAGAAAAAAAGGAAATGAAAAGGAAAGTAGAAGTAGAAGAAGAATGTTAGAGGGAAGAGAAAAAGAAAAAAGGTTAAAAAAAAACGAAAGTAACCAAGAAAAAAAAAAGGATAGAAAGGAAAGTTTCAACATGAAAAAAAATGCCATCACTATTGTACTCAAGAAATTGCAATAGATACTCATGACATGACACTAATGCACAAAATGCTAAGAAGCAAACAACTAAAACTAGAATGAAAGGGGTAAAAAACAAAGAAAGAAGGAAAATGAATTCTTGTTGGGGATGAAAATGGTAGGTGATGAGAAAATCAAGTGCAAAGTCAAAGGAAAAAAAGTGGAGATCACAAGAGAGGTGATCTCCAAGGTCTTGGTTTTTCTTTGAGATGGTCTTATACTATTTTGCCAAACCCCACCCAACCACATGTAGCACAGTTGTGTAGGGACTTGGTGGAGGTGACAATTAAACCCAACAAGGATTAAAGTTAGTCAATGAAAAAAATGAAAGGATGATACTCCAAGAAAATAAGGGCAATTTTGTAAATAGTATAGTTGAAGAATTGTTAGACCTATTGCAAGAAAACCATGACTTTGATAATAGCATGGGCTAAGGTGGGACAATACAATAATTGGGTTAAGTTAGTTTACTAATGTTTAAAGCTTAACATGGAAAAGGGTTACATGGTGGTGAAAGGCTAGCATCTTTGGAGACCGCCCATGTGGTGGACTTCTACTGCAATTTTGATTCCCATGATAAAGGCACACCCAACCAGGGTGGTACATAGATAAGGAGCTCAACAACAACACAGACACATTAGAGGTATGCATCCTTATCAAAAAATGTGTTCGTTAATTAGTGAAAGAAACACCAATCCTTCATCCACATGAAACTAACTATTCAAAATAGCTTCATCATTTAGTAAATTAAAAAATGATAAATAACATTTACTATAATAATTAAATTATTACTAGTATGCCCATTAGGCTATTAGGTTAGAAGATTTCTACCCTTAACATTATCCCCCCTTTACCCCAAACTATGTTTTCATATTTCAACCTATGTAGTCCTAAAATATGAAGATGCACTACCACCTATTGTCCTAGAAGGTGAGACATCAATTGGACGTTTAAGGTATTTAATTCATTTGTTGAACCCGATACTATTGTAAGGGTTTGGAAGGTAACCTCCTCCTTAAGGCTTGCCTCAACAATGTTGTCATTTTAACTACTAAAGGTGTGGTGGGGCAAAACATCTGATTGAAACTCGGAGAAGATTCGATGGTATGTTGCACACTACTAATGGTAAGAGGTTTCATATGTTAAGGAAGATAATGGCATCATTTCCAACAAAATGTTCAACTTTGCATTGAGTTCATTCCACTTGGCCTCCCTTTTACCCATCTTGTACCTCCATGCCAAAGCCTCTAACTTGAGCATGAAATGTCTTTTGAAAAGGGTAGAATAGTGGGCCAATCTTGTATAGCTACCATTACCTTCATTGCCTTCTTCCACCTAGCCACCTAAATGTGTAGATCTACCACTATCATTCTAATTAATAATTAAATTTTGTCCTAGTCTAACTACCATTTGTTTTGACTACTTTAATTCCTCATATAGTAACATTATCACCTTAGTTTTTTGCTCCCACTACTCCACAACTACCTTACCTTTGTGGTGCTTAAAGGTAATTACCTCCTTATTGATCTCATTGAGAGGTGTTCAATGAGGGTGTCCTTGTCACCCCTTTTTCACCTAATATGATCTTTTAATGTAATAATTTTGTAGTTCATGAAAAGGCATTCCTCAATCTTGGCATCAATTACCTCCTACAAGTGGTTACTATCTACTTCCAAATCCTTCACCTTGGCCTTCAACAATTTCATTTTGTAATGCTTATGATCCAACAAGGTTTTAACAACTTCCACCTTGCCCACTTAACAATTAAGCTCTTCAACCTTCCTTTTTTCTTCATTGAGGCGTTTCTCCAAGGTTCTAATCCTTTCCAAATGTAGTTGGATTACATGTTCAACTTACAATTGCCCCCTTACCACCACTACCTTTATTTGTTCTAGAGACTCCAACTACTCCACATGGCATGTAGATGCTTCAAATCATCCGTGGCCTCTACCATTGCCATGATGTTCTTCCTACTTCTTCCAAAATTGGAACATGGCATGTCCACTTACTCTTGGATGATAGGTACCTCCATCCTCTCCATTAGTGTGGTGTGGATTAATTGTTGTCCGGACTACTATGAGGGAGCAGGGGATCTCCCCTATACCTTGTATTTCTTGGGTACTTGCGTTGAATTGAGGAAGCAAAACCATCACCTACATTCATTGTTTCCTAAGTTGGCATGTGTCCAAAGGAAACAAGTCATTCTTGCTATCACCCCCTCCAACTATTGTTGTGAATGACCTTAATTACTCCTAACAAAAATAGTGGGTTGTGAAGTTGGGGCTTCCCCCTATAAACCAACCTTTGTATGCATGTTGATGGTAAGTTCTTCTTATAGGGGTGAAAGGGTAAGCTTGTAGCATAACTCCCTTTCTTGTTCTTCCTTTCATAAAAACTCTTCAAATGGGAGCTTCGAGGTTTTTATTTGCGTCAATTTTCCCTCCTTGAAATTTTACTTCTTGTTGTCACACCATCATTTGATTCATTGGGCTTCCGCCACCCTTTTTAATTGGAAATGGTACCTCATTTGAATCATTGCTCAAATCATAAATTAGGAAACTAGGTTGAACAATAGGCCCTTGAAGGGAAAAGGGTTTGGCTTGTTTGGTAGGTTGGACCTTTCTACCTTTAGGTGAACTCCTATCTAGTGGGTTGGATGGACTTACCCTATCCTTTTTTATGAAAACCTTAGCAAAGGTAAGATTCTTATTTAACTTGGGGGTTATATGTGCCCTTTGATCCTTATTGGTTTTCTTCTTAACTTACCCTTTTGTAGGCAGTTGTTTGGCTACAAGGGACACGATAGTTGACCTTTGATACCTAGCTACCTTCATGGCAAGCATAGTGACATGAAAATATTGGAGTTATGCATCTACATAGACTATTCATTCTTCATCAACAACAAAAACAATGTGTTGGGGATTACTAAGAACAAACAATATTTCTAATGTGTCCTCGTTTTCATCAAGCTCTTTGTTTGACGACAACACATCTTGGGTTTTTCAACCAATTAACAAAACAACTATTTATTTTTTTACTACAATTATAACTACAAATTCATGTTAATGACTATGTAGTTGTAAAAGACATTGTGGTGCCACATGGCATTATCATTTTACGACTGTAGTCGATATCACAACTTGATGGTTTTTACACACATATTAAAATTTCAAAATTGTATTTTTAATGTATTTTTAATCGTAAAAAATAGGTTATAACAAAATTCCATTCATTCTTACAACTTTTGGTAATAATAACAACTTATGGCCATGTGATGTTGACGCGACATGCCACATAACAAGGTTGACTAGTAGTCACAACTCATGACTTGTGACACTAACTTCACATCATTGATTTTATGATTTAATCTCATTGATTAGTTAGTTGAAAATATTGTTGTCCTTTGCAATTATTATTGATTTAGTCTTCCATGTGATTATGACATAGCATGCCATTTGGTAACAAGGTGTCACAAATTTTCATGGCAATCCATGATTTTTTGTGACACCATAAGTTTTTATGTGTTTTGAATTTATGGCACCAATATTTGTCATGGCATACCATTTTTTTATGTGCCATGAGGTTTTTGAAGTTATGAATTCACATGCATGTGTATGTGTACTAAACAATCTATTCTAATTATAATTATGACTACAACATTAATAGTCATTTTGAAAAAGGTGACACATAACTCTTTAACTTTTTAGCTAATTAACACACTTACTTAGGTTAACATATCTGTTAAACTAACATATGTATGTAGGTTACCTAATAAAAACCTATCTCGTAATATAGACTACCTTGTAAGTTATTTAACTAGACATAATAAACTTACCACATCTAGTATGTTTAAATATACCTAAAATAGGTTACCCTACTAATAGGTTAACCTAGGTAGGCTTGCCTAGGTTCTTAATTTTAGGTTTTTTGCCAAGTCAACTTAAGTAACTTCATTACAAGATATTTGATCAATAACCACCTCAAGTTTGTGTGTAACTATATGCAACTATGATGTGACTAAATGCAACTAAATGTGACTATGATGCAACTAGATGAGATTAAATGCAACTATGATGCATCTAGATGTGACTATGATGCAATTAAATGCGACATAATCATCCTAGGTTTTTTTTTTGGCCTAAGAATGCTTAGGTTAATTTGGGCTAGGTTAGTAAATAGTATAAGTTGACAACTAGTTCATCTTAAGTCAACTTAGGGAGGTCTAAATCTAGGCTAAGTTGGTAGGTAGTAAGTAGGTTGACCTAGGTCAACCTAGGATGGCCAAGGTTAATTCAAGGTTAAAATTTTTGAACTTTATAACTTTGTGTTAAATATAATTGGTATAAAAAAAATGTGGTAGTGCAATGGATGATAACTTGAACCCCAAAGTGAAGACGAGGGGTTCAAATCTTCACTCTTGTAACCTATGATACATAAACCATTTGGCTTATGTTAAATAGCTTAATCCAAGCTTCTTGGGCTAGGAATTTGACGTTTGTTTTTAATCTAGGCCACTTAGCCGAGGTTAGGTAGCCTAGGTTGCCTAACATAATTAAGTAGTTATGCTAGATAGGTTAAATTAGGTTGGCTTTTGGTTTTGCTAATTACATGGGCTAAACTAAGTTGACTTTTGGTCATGTGCAATGACTCATAATGTGTTTATAGATTTTTGACACATGTCATCCATCCATCAAGGTGCCTTTTGTAACACTTAGTTGAATAAAACAACTAAGTTGAGATGGCATGTACTTTACATGTCATACCGACTTCATCAATGACATGAAATTTCAATATTAATCCAAAATTAAAAAACATTAGTTAATAAGATGATTGGGCTTTGCGACTAAATGGGTGAAATGACATGGGTTTAACAACCATGAGTGATTCGTTGCATATGTCCTTTTTGATTAAGACATAGTTGCAAAACCCATTGGCAAAACCCAAGATGTGTTGTTGCATTTACATACCACCCTAATTGGGTGTGCATTTCCCATGGGAACCAAAATTGTAACAAAAGGTCCACCACATGCACAATCTCCAAGGTTGTTGGTTTTGTACTACCAAGTAATCACTTTTTCATGTCAAGTGCCTTTAAACATTAGTAAACTATTGTGGCCAAATTCATGTATTACCCCACCTCAACCTATGTTATCATCAAAACCATGGTTTTTTTTACAATAGGTCTAATGATTCTTCAATTGTACTATTTGCAAAATCATTCCCAATTTTTTGGGGTCATCATTTCATTTTTGTCATTAACCAACCCTCCTTGTCAAGTCTAACCATCTCCTCCACCAAATTCTTACACGACTATGTTACATATGGTTGGGTGGGGTCTAGCAAGACATTATCAAGACCTTTTCCAAGTAACAACATGACCTTGGAAATCATCTCCTTTGTGATTTCCACCTTTTCCCCCTAGACCTTGGACTTTATCTTCTCATCATCTACCATTTTCATCCCCAACAAAAATTCAAAAACAAAATTTGGTATAACCTTTTAGTTTATTAAGGGATGTAATTATTTTGGTTATTTACTTTCATATGAATGATAGATTGATGTTTCTTTCACCAATCAACTAGGGAATTTTTGGGGAAAAATTAAGATTAAAACTTATTTTTAGGGGAAGATGTGAACTTGCATGTGTGGATTAGTGAGGAGGGGAACTTGGAAGAAAAGGGGATCATTCATTGGAGAGGGGGAGTAGAAAGAAAAATGGAGATGCTTGGAGAGTTTGGGAGGAGAGAACCATGTTGTATTTCATAATGTTGAAATATATGGAGAATGAATGTTATGGACCTTGGTGTGTACTTCTAATTTTGTTTATTTTGTTTAGATTTCTTGGATGTGTGAGTGTAACTTTATCTTTCCATAAAATATTGTAGCTTTTTCTATTTTCTAAATTACCTTCTTCTTAGTTTCATTTAGAATGTATTTTGGTAGTTTATACAACATGATGGTAGTTATAGCAAAAGGCAACTATAACTACAACAAAAGTTAGTTGCTAGAAAATAATGTGTAAAATGATGAAGGTATCATGACTTGTTGTTATTCTATAGTTCAAAAGTATTTTTCTTGGACTACAAAACAACCACCTTTTATCACTTAACATGTCATGGGATTCTTCTTTGTAATTTTTTAATTTAAAGGTAAGATTGCCTTCAACAAGGCAACTCCTCCCTCCCTTTTTTATGTTTTGATTTTACTTCTTTTGTTCATTTTACTAGGCCACTAGGGATGGTAGTTGGGTTTGCAGATATATAATATTTACCATAACCTAAAGTCAATTTCCAAATGGATAAATGAATTTTTTTATTATAAATTTGATTTTTTTTCCATTCATGATCAATTGTGATATTGTCATGTGAGGAGTGAAATTATTCAAATTGTAGTTTGCAATTTAAGTATGATGGTTCAACATTTTAATTCATATTTTCATGAAAATTCATTTCAATATTTTAAAAATCATTTACTGACGAAACTAACCTTACGGTACCAACATATTTCAATACTAGGGTTCGATAAAGATAGGGAATATTTGACCAATTTGGTACTAGGGTTTTGATAGTAGTTTGGATATTACCATGGAGTTCACTTCTTTGTTCCTATTGTATTAATCCTTTTTGTTTTTTGTTGTGATTTAAATATGATGGAAAAAAGTTCTAAGTTTTTTTGTTGGACATTGACCTTTCATCCTTTTCATTGATTGAATGTTAATTGGGTAAAGTTTGTGCAGGCATGCTAGAAGGATTGAAGAACTATGATAGGGTAGGGATGTCAATCATTCAAATTATGTGTGCAAACATGAGTTATTCTTGAATGTGGTATGCCATTGATGTAAAAACTAGCATGTGTGTTAGGATGTGGGTGTTTGCACCCAAGAGCAATGGCTAGAACTAGATGATCAACAATGTTTCCTCACCTTTGGTATTAGAGCTTTGAGTTCTTGATTTTGCTTTAAATGGAGTTTGACATTAATTTATGGAAGGAAAGGAATCAAGGAACCCTTCCCTCCTACATGTTCCTTTTGTTCATTTCTTTTCAAAAGAGGAAGGTAGTTAGTTGTGAACTAATTTTGTAATAGAAATATATGTAGGCTAGGAAGAGGATCCTAATTTCTCACCTTCTATTTTTTTTGTATAATACATTGAATAACAAGATTAAAATATAAACTTGGAAAATAAAACAAAACTAAGAAGCTTTGAAAAAAAATTCTACATTGATACCAATTGTCATTTCCTATATTATTTGGTATGCTACAACAAAACCATGTCATTTTCATTGCTTGAATTTGATTAATGTGACTTGACAAACAATCTTTATTTATTGAGATGAATAACCATATTTGTTTTGACTAATTACAAAAATAATAATGTCCATTATGACTAAGTTCAAATTTCAATTTAGTTAAACCAAACATTACAAATGAAACATGGAACATGGAGGACTTACATGGAAAACATAATGCTAGCATCATGATTGAATTCAATCATTATAATATGACATAAATGATGATCTATCATCACACATAAATGTTGTGATTAAAACATGTTACTTTTGATGTCTTACATGGCATAATGTATATTATCTTATTAAATATAATTGTGAATTTAAAAATATGAAATATTGATAATCAAGTTATAATTTTGTACTTCACATGTGAAATGAAATTAATTTCATTATGAAAATAAATAAGGACACAATTATAACTAAAGAAATTTGTTGGAAATGTTCACATAAATATTTCAGATTAATTTCATGTTCTTACATTTGATATAAAACCATTATTAAATCATTTATGAAATTACGTACATATGAAATTTATAAAAAAATAATCATGTGTACAATTTATTTCAAAATTATTAATTAATACATTTATATTGTATTATATTTGGCTCCATGGCCTATATAAAAATATTTTTAAAAAGTTAATATTATGGCATTTTCAAATAAACACATTATAGAATTAAAATAAATGATGAGATTAAAAATTTCAAAAAATAGATGTCACTTAAATGACTATATTTGAATTTATAACCTTGATTGAAATTCAAAAATATATATTTAAATATCTAAAATGAGTATTAGGATTATTATTTTTTAAATTACATTAAATTATTAAATAAATAACTAATTCAAAATGGTTATGAAATTAAATTGTGAATCAAATTAAATGATGAAATGAAGGTAGGTAGATAAGTAAGTATGTATTATCTACATACTTACACACATACCTACTTAAATATCACTTATTACATACCTACTTACTAATTAAGCACCACCTATTACCTAAGTATTACATATGAACTTAAGTTTTCATTATGACCTTAAATAATTATATTATAACATTTTAATGTTCAAAATTCAAAAATAGGTTGTGTTTATATTTATGCAAGTACAATATTTGTCAAAATGTGAAGTGGTGGTTGGATGGTTAAGAACTTTCCATATGAATGTGAAGGTGAAAGTTCAAATCTTTTTTTTGACAAAGAAAATATATAAGGGTCAATATGGGTCCATCTATTTGTCAACAATAGTCAAGCTTGAAAAAAAAATTAAAAATAGGGCTTTTAATTGCATTTAAATCAATAACAATTCACCTTTGCAATTTTATGGAATTAAATATACTATTAAAAATCTAGATGTTATAATGACATGTTGAAAATCTCAGATTTTTTTAAGTCAATTATATTATATATTTATTTATTAAAAATGTATATTTCCATGTAAACTAGCATGTTAATCAAAATGGACATGATAGATTTTAATCACATTAAGATGATTAACTTATTAACAAATATTTTTCATAATTTACTAGTCTTCTTTTACTAAATCAAAATGTCCCTAATGTTTGTTTTGATTGAAAATTTAATAAAAAAAATGAAAAAAACATGATTTGCTATCATGTTATGACACAAAACATTCCTATATTGATACCATTGCATAACCCATTCATAATATCTTTGAATACCATTACTTATATCAAATCGGTAGTTTATTTTTTTTTAAATTCAAACACCTATGTTGGATTAATATTTCATTTTTTTATGAAACCTATATACTAGGATCATACTAATACACACAAATTTTGATACCATACCGACAATATATATAAAGCAATCTTAGCTTAAACCCTTTTTAATTTTAATAAAATTTTCACCTCAATTCAATGTCATCTTTGACATGTTAAAAATTGACCTAGTGTCAAATGCATTACAAATATGTGCCTTCAATACAATTCCCAAAGCTACATCACTCTTGATACCTCTTCATGGTGAAAGACATGACAACACTAAATGTGTATTTTTTTTCAAACATTTCAACTTCCATGGAAACATATTTGGGAGATTTGGCAACAATGAACCGACGTTGGGAAGTTCATGTCCAATATCACCATTGATAATCACTTCACTTGTGCAATTTTTACTATATTGACTTTAAGGATTTCTTTGGCAAACTTTTTTAACAATTACTTCACTTATTAGTTTTTTATAACAACCTTAAAAACTACTTTGTGGATCCTTAAATCTCTAATGTCACAAATGAAACTAATGTTATTATGGTTTTCAAATATATATATTTTGATGAATGGTTTTCCACTAATACACCTTCCATGAAATCAATAAAAATATTTTATTGATGATTTTTCTAACAATTAGCTCTTATTAGAAATGATTATATATATATGGGTCCATTAAGAACTTTTTTTCAAATCTTTCCATATTCATGGAAAACATATGATGATACCAATGGGATTTTGAGAAAAAAATCATTGTAAGCACAATAATATACATCAATGAAAGTTAAAGAGGTAATACTTCAATCACCAATGGGTAAACTATATTAGGAACTTTATTAACACTGTGAAGATATCATTAAGGATGTCAATGAAATAAAATTGGAAAATTTGAAAACAACAAGATGACAACATTATTTGGAAGTTTTGAGATCAATGAGAACACAATTTTTTTTAAAAAATCCCATTTAATTTGTTTATTTATATTGTTACTTGTACATTGAGTCAAAAATATATAATACTTTTTATTTTGATGGTGTTTTCATTGAAATTTCAAAAGTTTCTTTGAAAGTTGGCAACCTTAACAACACCAATGGCTCAAAAAGGGAACCTCAAAAGATCCCAATCTCAATGTTCATTAAATGGTGCTTTTTATGAATGCATTTGCATTATTATTCCCAACCTTGTTTTGAAAGATGTTCCCAATAACAAAAAGTGACATTTTCAAATTTCTACTTGATATGTATTTGCAATAATGTTTCAACATTTTTGTTCCTATGAAAACTCAAATTCTTATATGATAACTTGTCACATCATATGTAGTTATGGATTAAAAATGTTGAAACCACCAAATCACTTCATCCTATGTATGTTAAAAGGGTTGTTGGGATTTTTCTTTTACACTTGAGTGATTCCTTTTGAACCAAGCTTATTTTTTCTTTTAAGACCTTGAGTTTGAACTTCCATTGAGCTAAACCTTCTCTTCTTGTTCTTATTGTTAGGCTCATTTTGTTTTTTGTAGTTTTGTTTTAAAAGTTGTTTACCACTTTGTTTTAGTATTGGCTTTGAAAACATACCTCACATTTGTTTATCAAACCAAACAAACCTTAACAAGGATCATGCTATAAAGAAGCCATAAGAAAAAACATAACTCATGCAAACTCTCACACACAAACAATTTCTCCATTTTTTGTTGGTGTTTAGGGCTATTGTGAATTAAATGATGTTAAGATTTAATTTGAGGTTGCAATAGTGGTTGGTGCCCAAATTCTTGATGCTCAACAAAATCTGAAAGTTGTAAATATCCCAGCATGGAATTTTCCATACCAATCCATGAAGCCTACAACTTATGTATTTCACAACAAGAAATGAACTACTAAGGCCGACTATTGTATTTCACTCTATTATTTGTCATGGTGGTGGGCATGTGACTTTCTTTTTTACTTTGATTTTTAACTCCCCTTCTCCAACCATAATTGAGCTTTGGAAAAGTTATATAGACATTTTCTTGCAAGGCGTACAAGTTTAAAGCTTTGTCAACTCAATAACATGCACCACATTTGCAAAAGAGGCACCCAAACATGAATCAAAGATGGAAATTGAGAAGGAGCAAATGGAAGAAACCAATCTATAAAAGGTTAGTGAAGATTGGGTTTTAAATAAGGATGCATAACCAAAAGATGGCTGATTAAGGAGTAAAACAATTGATTATGGACCTAGAACATCAAATTACCATAGAGTTAAGGTGGTAGGCCAAGAAACTAAAACATGCCAATTGGGCTTCAAACAATCTTTGGTTGGCTTAGTCACAAAGGTCACAAGTCACAACAAGAAAACCAAAGCATGAGATGAAATACATTTTATAAATGTTCTTGAAATGAATAGAGTTTGGACCATGAAAGGGGTTATGAAGAGCAAATGAAAGGGAAACAGCTATTGTCAAATCTTAAACTTACCCTAAACCCTAAAATAGGCCAACTGGATGTTCTCTCTCTATATATACACACATTCCTACTAGGTATAGATTTCAGAAACGTTTGTTTCTTCTATCTATGAAGGAAGGTAGTTTGTTTTGTTTTGTTTTGTAGTATTGAGATCCACCAAACAAGGATGCTTCAGATTGTGTCCTCGGTGTCTTTGGAAAGCTCTTGACAAGGAGGGGTGCATGGGCTTGGTTCCATGATGTTTGGACTTGCGGGGCAAAAAGTTCTTGAATACTGAATGATTTCTTCACTGAAAATTAAATGAAGTTGTAGCTGAAAATTTCGGAGGAATTGGAATGTGCCTTTGATGTTCTTGGAAAGATCTTGATGAGCAGGATTTAATGGAATTTATTTGGTAAGATTTGGATTCAGAACGTGGGAGATATTGATTTAAAAGTGATTTCTGCTGCTGAAAATTCAAATAAATTCCAAAAAACCAGGTTTTGGAAGGAAATATCAGTTGAGAACGTGGTAAGGCTTGAAGGCTTACCATTCAATTCAAGCATGATTTCCTTTCATATTTGGCTCTTCAAAAAATCAATATGTACATTACAAAACAATGTTCACATGTTGAGTTTCCCTATTTTGTAATGGGTTCACACTTGGTGCAATGGCACAGGCCACACTTACATGTGAATTTTACACTTGTGATTCCAGTGCTTTTTGTATGTTGTTCATAACTGCAAAGCTCCACACTGAAGATGTTAACAGCAGTTAGGTCTTATTCTCCCTTATAATCAACTAATTCTCATGCTGAATCAACCATTCAGTACAGATACCGATTCTGTAGACCTCATCAACAGGCCTCGCCAAATTCTGTATGACCTGATGGCTGTTAATGCCAGGGAGTGAGCAAGGTTTGGCTGAATCCAACTCCTAACTAGCTTGCCCCGCTGGGATTGCCACAGACTTACTAGGAGCCAGAATTGGCCAAACCCTGCCAGTACAAAATCCACTGGAAAGCATGCTTCAATCAAGTATAGTTGAACACAAGAGACTTACTCATTCACAGAAGTCATCTTCATTCCACCTTTGTGACATGCTGCAAAAGAAAGTGTCAATGTAGTAGAGAATGACCTGCAATGGATATTATCAATTTAGCCTGAAATGGACATCACCTTATATGTATGCACATTGGAGATGGTAAAACTGAATGCTGGCTTAGTCTTTGGTGTCTTCCATCTCTAGCTTTGCCAATAAACAATAAATTGTACAAAAACCAGCTAAATGACAAGAGTTTGATGAGACATTCAGTCTCTTGGAATCCTTCTCTTCTGTTGGATCCCGTTCAGATCTAAAGGAAAGTGAGCTGATTTTATCCACATCTCTCAGTAACCATCTTCTTGTGCAAGTTTGCTCAACAATGCAGCAAAGAGCTCATCCCTTTTCTGTGCACGGGCTTCCTCTCTGGCCCGTCTTTGTTCTTCACGCTCATGCCACCCTTGTTCTCTGGTGATGCGCTCCTGCTCAAGTTTTTCCATGGCATCTCTCCATTCCTGTTCCCGCATGTGCCACTCATGCTCCCTTCTCTCCACTGCATCATGCCAGTGCTCCTCTGCCCGCTGCTGTTGCTGGAAAAATCCCTCCAGAACTTCCTGCATGCTATTTGCCCGAAACTTTTCAGCTGTGACTCGCTGCCCCTTATCAGATTTTCTACTTTTCCTCGCACCAATATTTATACGCTCATCTTCACTATCATTGTCCTCATCATTGCCATCATCACTGTCCTCATCTGAGGATGGTGGCTTCCCAAGTTTCCCTTTCTTATGAGGCCTGGATCCTGCTTCTGCCTCCAACAACATCATCCTGTCCATATTCTTTGCACGATCTTTGAAAATTGCATCAAGCTCCTCAAAGAAGGGGAGCTTACCATTGTCCACCTCACTAGTCTCCTTACCCTGCCACCCACATGAACAAAATCACATATGAAGCCTGGAAAAAAGTTTGAAAATGCAGAATCACAGGGAAACATAAGACACCACTGAACCTATCCCAAAAACCCTAAACCCTAAACTATGAACACAAAGAGGGAAATGAGATGGACCTCGTAATCAGGTTGAAAGGTGGTCTCTTTTCCCTGCATACACATTTGCATCACCAACCCATCAAATCAAGGAACTGTGAAGCACCAAGCTAGGCTTAATGTTCAGGTCCAAAAGGGTTTAACAATACAATCCTCCTGGAGAGCTATGATTGGAAGCTCACCTAGAATAGGGAGCTTACCTTGTACTGGTTGACAAGATTCTTCCATTTGCACTTGCACTGGTCTGCATTTCTGCGGTATCCTTTCTCTTTCATCTTCCCAGCAATGAACTCCCAGAGTGTCTTATTCCGCTTTGTCTGCATAAAATCCTTCTCCAGCTCTGCCCGCAGGGCAATGAACTCCTTCGTCTCATCATAACCCCATTGTGGGATGCGGTCCTCTTTCTTGCTTCTCCTGATCCCTGGTGTCATGGACCCCAGCTTGGCCACTCCCACATCTGGTGAAGTCTGCATTGGCAGCATTGCCATCACTGCCAAATTCTCCCCCATTGGCCCACCTGGTCTGCCCATGTAAGCCAGCTTGATTCCCCCTCCCTCTTGGACTTAACCTCCAAACCACCCAAAACACAAACCACCTCCTTCTCCCCTCTTCTTGCTCTCCAACCTTCTCAGCCAAAGATGAAATTCTGAAGTTTCAAATTCTTCCCATCTCTGGCTCTGGATTTTAAGAGAAAAGAAAGACAAGTTTCACTCACCTGACAAAAGTCCATAAAAATAGTCTGCAACAAACAGTGAGGGAGTGCAAAAGGTCAATCTCAAACCCAGAGCCTGATCTCAAATGTAAAGAACACTTAGTAGCTAGCCACACTGAACTTAAAAAAAAATTGAACACAAATGCAGTCCCTCAGCAGAAGCTCTCATCAGAAAAAAGAAAAAGAAAAAGAAAAAGAACACATCTCAGTTGTCTCTCCCAATTTTAATGCTTGCAAATTACAAAACCAACATAACATCTAATGTGATAAACTTCAGTCTTAAGAAAATACAATCTCCATACTCATGATTAAGAAAGTCAAAACAAGGAGTCAGAACTTCTTCTTCTATGTCAAAGAAAGGCTTGGACAGATAATGACTTTACGAAACTGGGAAGAAAGAACAACACCAAAAGGGACAAAACTAGAAAGGAAAAACAAACACACAGACTGTGCATTATAAATGCCAGTGACAGTGTCTCACTTGTTCAAGGACCCATCAACAGTAACATGTATGTATGATAGCAGACTTATGTATCACAACTTTCCCACTGCACCATTGACTTCATCACCTCCACCCGAGTGCTCAGTATGTGACCCTGCAAAAATGCTGGGCCAAAACCATTTTGCTGAGCCAAACCCACATGTTTTGACTTTTCTTCTTCCAATATTCTTTTGCAGGGCCGAGTTAGGGTTACAGGAGAAAGAAGAAACCAAATTGAAGTGACCCAAAGAAATTCAGTTCCTCCTCCTCCTCCTCCTTCTTTTTCTTCTTTCTTTCTTTTGTTCAGTTCTAAGTACCTGGAATGTGAATGCATCATGCATGACACACTTGTCTTGAATGGGGCTAGGACCTGAAATTATGGCTCAAATGAATTGCTTGATTTTCTTGTGATTTCTTGACTACTTGGTTCAACATCCCTTGTCTCCTGTTGCTGTTTCTTCCCCTCCTCTTCAAGAAAAAGAAAAAAAGTAACGAAATGCCTTCAACCAACAATTTCTATAGTTCTGCAAGGTTTAAACAAAAAAACATGTTTTCAAAAAAAAAAACATTTTGGAAAAGATTCACCAGAAATAGCTTCAACTGACAGTTTTATGGGTTGCGCACAAGCAAAAAAAATTACCCACACGTAAGTGACCTTCTCTCTTTTCAAAACATCCCTTCTCTCCATAAAGCACTGCTTTTTTTTTGCTTTGTATTTTGGGTACCCTCATTGGCCCTAAGATTGCTAGTTTTAGTTCCAAGTTCCAACCTCTCAAGGTAACTTCCACCTATCAGAAATTACCCACCAGCTTCTCAGGATAGCTTTCAACTGGTGGAAGTTACATGCCAACTTGTCTATCTTCTCATTTTTTCTTCATTTTTAAAATACTTGTCCAGAGAAAAAAAAATCCGTCCTACTTTAGGTAGGGGAAGGTTCCGGATATAGGGCCTTTTGAATTTTCGACCCCTCCTCTTGGGGGATTACCAGCCTCAAGACCAGACCTCAAATCCAGAAGGCCCTATATCCAGAACCTTCTCCTATATATTTTTGTGTTTTTCTTTCCCTTTCGTAATCCTGGAAAAGAAATCTCTTGCACAAGCATCTGCCCAAATTTTATTTAAAAAATAAAATAAATCCCAATGGTGGACTTTTGTGGCACGCCAAGATCAGGATTAGGGAGCTTTTGCAAACAACTAGGTACCTACAAATACCTAGGAGTAGGTAGATCCGTATTGCGCAGAAACCTAAAGCACTGCCTGGATTTTTCCTTTGTATTTTCAGCTCCCTTACCTGTATGAAGAAACCTGTTTTCAGCAACCGGGATCTTTTGGGGTGGAAGGTACCAGCCAGTACTAGGATCTTCTGACCAGCGGACGGTGCTAGCCAACCTGTTACTATTTCTAAAAAGTAAAAAAATCTCAGCTCTGCTTTACTTAGGAAAAGGACCTGGTACGGGCCCTTCCATGATTTTTGACATGTTCCCTTGGCCTACCGGCCTTGGGCACAGATCTCAAATCACTGAAGGCCCTTCTGCTATACCACAAACCCTAATGACTCATTTTTCCACGCCAGTCTCAAATGAATCCATTAGTCATCTGGAACGTGTTCAATGATCCAAGACGGTATTGGTTCGTTGAAAAAAACACATGTTTCAATGTTGAAAGCACGTGTCAGGTATGTGGAACAAAAGCCACGATGAAAATGTGATGTAAGCGTCTGGAAGGAAGTTTATTAGCCCTGCTCCTCACAGGGAGACCAGGGAACTGTGCCGAGTTCAGATTTGGTCTCCCATTTATTTGGATGAACATTTCAGTGTTTTAATTTTTGGGTCAATTTTGTGATGTAGCTAAAGTGGTGATGATTCACAAGAAAAATTAGGCAAATTTGGCTATAAGCTAAAAATATGAAAGTAAAAATTCTATACATCCTTCTATATTTTTTGCTACATACTTGAACCATCTGTAGAAATCTGGTATTTTTCTCAAATTTTGATGAATTTTGGCTATTGAGAATCTCAAACTGCACTTGATTTTAGCACTTAAAATTTTGAATGTAGCTTTTTGGCTATATATAGCTAGCACAAAAAAAAGAGCTGAAACGTTTCCTATTTCAATTTTCAACTGTTGATGGTTTGGA
>Ga0209208_10002125_pt1 | contig 28304 bp, 22 predicted proteins | sample S1TSphfallax_3_FD_187694 | JGI IMG/M metagenome (GOLD analysis project Ga0209208, IMG submission 187694) | Host-associated microbial communities from peat moss isolated from Minnesota, USA - S1T2_Fd - Sphagnum fallax MG (SPAdes) (version 2) | ecosystem: Host-associated > Plants > Peat moss >...
AGGCTGAAATGAAAGTTTAAGAAAGGATCCAAAACAAAGTACCAGGTTGGTATGAAATTACAGAAAAGACTCAATGCAATTACAAGCTGGTATGTTCAAAAGTTGATACCCACCCAACACTCATCTTGACTTCCTTAAGACATACAAGTCCACCCCCAACATTCTCACACTTTTGGGCTACATCTTAGCTGCGAGAATACACAAAGGGGAGCAACAAACTTTAGCACCTCGAGGTGTACAAGTCTTGAACCTGGACCAGGACTTATCCAATTAGACAGAGGCATCAAGAAATGCTAAAACTCAATGTTACTCTTCAGATCATTCCATTCTACCTCACGAGCCTTACTCTTCAAGCTTCATAAAGGATGATCCACAGCCAACGTAGACCAACAACTTCCAACATACCGAGCTTCATAAAGGCTGATTCATGGCCAAAGTGAGAACCAACAACCACCAATGCATCATCTGCTGGATACCTGTTACTATGACTTAGTTGTGGATGAACTGCAAGTAAGTTGATAGAAATGCCACCTTGCTAACCTATCCTATTAAAAAAATAGCAAGTAGTAGATAGCTGAATAGGTGGCTATGGAATAAGTCAGTGCAATCAAATGGTTAGTAAGTTGATAAGGGTTAGTGAGTTGTTACACAACAAGATAGTGGTTTTTATCCAAAATAAAATAAAATAAAACAACTAACTGTGGCTCATGTCACTTGTGTAAGATAAACTATGTGGTTTCATCCATAACAATGTACAATATATGACATTTATTGTCATATATGCTACACAAAAATTACAATTTGACACTAGATATCTGCATATATTACACAATAATACATATGTGCATTGTATACCTGGTGTGTCAAATTGCAATTTTTGTGTATTATATGCCACAATAAACATCACATTTTGTACATTGTATTACATGAAACTGTGCAGTTTCCCTGGCTCACCATAAACAAGTGTCATGGACCATGACTTTTTGTGTGATGAAAAGCTCACTTTCTCTTGTAATGTTAGTAGGTAGGTGGTAATGCTAACTGCCGTGGTGAGCGCGCTCTGGAACTAGAACCCAACAGAAAAGTGCTTCATGTCCACTTACCAATTGGTACCTCATGGTGCACTGCTGGCTGTTGGTTCGATCTGGGTGGTCTAACCCACTGACCCTTTGCACACACATGTTAAGGAAGTGTTAGCTGTTGGGAATTGTCACGAGGTGGCTGGTATGTGTTGCTCACATTTCCTTTCTGCAAAGAGTAGGGAGTCAGGCCAAGCAGTAGCCCCAAAGTTGACAATTACAAGTCTAGAGTTAATATCTGGCACATCTTGGTGCTTACCAACAAAGTTCCACTTTGTAAATGGCCAATCTTTTTAGGAACTGAACCTCCCTTGCCACCCCACTTTCTCAAATGTGACATGGTGTTGGTGAAACCTCCGCCCGCCCCCACCTGCCCTTTTACGCAAGGACGACAAGTTGGAAGAAAGAATTAGTCCCAAAACATCTGGTGATTTCGAGAGTAGAATTTGTGGCCCAAGTTGATGTAAGTATCACCAACAAAGTTTCATGATGCAAATGGCCAATCTCAAGTGTGTCTGTCATTTACCCCGAAGATTTCACCTTGTCAGCTGCTGCTGACTACCACCACCCTCAGCCATGGCCCATGAGAATGGTAGGAGGCACAACAACAAGTGTGGACAATTCCAAACATACGGAATTGGGACCCCACAATCGGTGTCATCAATTCTTATGTGAGGGACTGACAATCCCCACTGAAAATCAATTAATCTTCAGAGCTGAATTTCAAAACTCTTTGCTCAAAAATTGGTTACTGCACAAAATTTTCACTAGCACATGGATCATCACCAATCAGGCACCCATGAGGTCCCGCCCCCTCTCAACTTTGTTTCTCACACCATGGTCCACAACCATGAAGGCTGACAAAAAAGTGAATTAGTTTCTTCCATTAACAACGGGTATGTTGACATGGTACATACAAATGAAACTCCACTCCACACTTTTCTTTCCAGAACCTCATGAAGTCTCCCCAGTTCACAGCATGGAAAATTGTTAGCAGCCAGTGACTGCACAGTAGGGAAGGCACATGGTTCACCATCAACTTTTCAGATATGAGGATCCAACTCCTTCTGTCTTTCTGAGCAATTTACGACACACAAACCCAATTTTCCAAGTGAATCAATCCTGACTCTGAATCACATGTGCATCCATACGGGTGAGCAATTTTGTGTGTGTTTCCAAATGCAATCATTCTTACTGCTTCCTAAGCCCTCTCTTGTGTGGGTTTTGGTGGAAGAATATGTGGTTTTGAACACTATTTAATAATTATATCCAGGATAAAACCTTAGGATGAAAGCCAATGTTTTCTTTAGGAATTTTTAAAAGTAACTTAAGTGGTGATCATCTGTAGGAAGATTTAGGGTTGTAGTCTCAAGGGCAAAGGCCCAAAAATTAAGGGAGGCTTGCAAGAGGAGGAGGAGCTAAGCCTTCCTTGGCCTAAGATACAAAAGGTTTTCTTTTTGAATGGCAGAAGGTTTGCATGCAAATGGTGAAAGGTCCCCTCAATTGAGGAAACTATCTTCCATGCAAGGTGTGTTCAAATACAAAGGAAAAAAAAGAACCTTGGAGTGCATTATGATGACCGGGAGGAGTAGTGCATGTAGAAACGCCATATAGTGTTGAGAACCAAGGGCGAATGACATAAGGGAGAGAATCAAGGGCAAATGACATGATGTTTGTGTCATTACCCTCCCCTTCAAGCAACAATCACTTACTTTGTGCCTGTAATTATTAGTCGGGTTAGGCTTTTTAGGGATGGATGTCAGCTTGGTATCACCAAACCATGATTCATTGGGGGAGGTAGTACAGAGCCCCTCCCACGCCCGCAACAACTAGTCTATTGGTCGCCAATCTGATGTGACAAATGGCTGGCATGTATCTGTGGAATATATGGACTACCATGCATGCATGACAGTGTTAGGGCATCTGCGACTTTACCCTTTTACTTACTAAGTATTGAGATATGTTGAAGCAAAGCAGCCATATGAGGAGGAGGGTTCCACAACTTAGGCTAAGCCAAGCTTTATTTATGATATCTAACAAAAAAGAATTGTTGTGAATAGGCTAGAATCAAACTGGTCTGTCTGGCACTTCTTCAAACTCTGCTGTGCGCACCACATGTGGTGTCTCTAATTTCATCCACTGCAAGTGTATGTAGTCGCACATGGGCTGGACCATTAGCTATGCACATGGGGGTGGCCCCGGGTGCCAACTACTGTAGTAGGCTTTCTTTCCTTTTTTTGCTTTGGGTTCTGGGATTGGATTGAGGTGGGTCTGCATGAGTGTCTTCAGTGCTAACAACATGTGTGTATGTAGTGCATATGTACGTATGTATGTATGGAGATTAATGCCCAAAGTTGGATTGACCATTTAGTGCTCTTCTTAATCATGAACAAATTTGTGATGAAAGAGAAGGAATGAGGAAGTGCGCAAGCAAAAACATGAAGAGAGAAAGAATGAGAGAGCAAACACTTCCAGCTCAAATCCTAGTAAACAACGATTTTATAAACATGCGGGGTGAAAAATGGTGGACGTATTTGAGATCCTTAAAGTCACCCTGTCTTCGACCCCTAGTTTGACCCTGTAATCCCTGTTTCATCTCCAATTTGAGTGTGTTTGTGTTTACTGAGTGAAACTGGGTATTGTTCAATGAACCTGCTGAGTGTTGCTTCAGAAGCTTTGCAGGATGGTATTCTAATAACAAAGCTTGATTTTATGAAGAATAAGAGCAGCAGTGAAGGCAAATCCAAAACTGGGGAGGAAACTCCTGTGAGAACCAATAATTAAGGTGAGAAAACCACTTTGGTCCTCTCTTTTTTTTTTCCTCTGTGAACTGTTTTCATCCTGCCTTTTGATGAATGTTAAAATCTGATGATGATCACTCTAAAAACACTTTGCTTATCTTCACCAACAGCCAGCTTGCATAAAAAGGTTTGCAAATTATATGAAAATATGGAATGTGGCCACATTAATTTCTTGAGGGATGCATTTAGCAAAATTACACAATTGATGACAATGCAAGGAAGTCAGTGAAACTGCCTTGGGGAAAATGGAATTTGGTGGAGTTGCATAATGAATGAAAATCAAATGAAGTCAAGACATTCAAGGCAATTACAAAAATTGATGAAAATTGGAGAAAATCGGTGACATAACTAACTCAAAGAAGGTGAATAATGGATAAACCAGTGTTGTGCATGTAAGTGTCAATAGCCATATATACGGCGTGTAAATCCGATGTAAGTGTACATCATTTACACTTATCCTGTTGCAGTGTACATATATTATTTTACACTTACACGAGGCCTGTGTAAATATTTGTCAAATACACTTACTTACACAACCCAGTGTAAATGTTTTGGGGCGTGTAAGTATAAGTACTACAATTATTTGTGAAGTCACCCTGTCTTTGGGCCTCCTTTCACCCCCCAACCCTCTTTTCAGTGGTATCCATAAAGTAAGGAAATTTTATTAAATCTGGGAATGAATTGCTGAAAATCAGCATTTAATGCACAAAGTTCATGACTAATTATAGTAGCTTTACAAGTAGGAAAAATTATGAAATCTCCCCTCTTCAAGTAAAAATCACATTTTTAAAAGCTCTAAAGCATTTACACATGTTGGCATTTGAAGAAAATGACTAGTAGGAAAATGAATAAGTGATACTAAATCCTGAGAGATCTCCATCAAATTCAAATTCCAATTGTTTTATTCAAAGGATTTTCCCGAGATGTTTTTCATTGAAAAGCATTTCATCTAGGCCTATTAAAAAAGTTTATCATAGAAGTGAGTATTTCAAAAAATTGAAAAAATATTTTCATGTTGGTTGCTTGTCCTAATTATGAATAACTAAACTTGCCATGTAATTAATTCATTGCCATTTTTAAATGCTTGCCCTCACAATGTTAATTTGTTGGGTGAAGAAAATATTAACCTTAGACATATCCATGACTATATATATATATCTTATTTGGTTATAATATTCTTGAACTAACCTTTTAATTATTGCGTCTGAAAGATGATGGATTAAAGTGGGGTGACTATGGTACAATTTGCTTTCCGTATTTTATTTCTCTTCATTATAGAAATTACTTGAATGTGTTGATTGGTTTCATTTTACTTTTGCTGATTTTTTGTAGGATCATTTAAATTTCATGATCATCATGTTTGCAATTCCAAATGTAAAATAAATTATCTTTATCCATTTGCCATTTGGCCATACTTGTACACATATTAGACACATTTCTGATTTACCTTGTGTGTATCCACTTTTACACATAAGACCTAAGTATAAGTAAAATGATAAATTCTTTACCCCTGCTTGAGCTTATGAACAAGCTAAAATGCTAGTCACTTAGCTTCACCCTTACCTTGATTGATAATTTTGGAAAGCCCACATACCCTTACATGGTTTGGAAAATGCTTTAAGACTTTTTGAAATATTATTATACCTATCCTTACTTGGGTGAGATATTTAAATCTATATACTCACCCAACACTGATTTTGTCACCTATGAATGTACTTTCATTTTGGTTGTGTTTAGATTAAATTTTGGGTTAATTGCCACCTAAATTTACCTACAGAACTATACTAAGCTTTGTTAATTGGTACAAGAGGAATTTATCCAAAGAGGAGCTCCTTAGCTAAAACAAATAAGCCTCATATCCCAACAAAAAAACAGATTTTGTGGTGCCCCCAAATTTTCAACTAGTTTTAAATTCGCAAAGTCATGGACAACACAACAACATCCAAATAATTATGAAACGTAGTTATAAGCATATGTATTGAGTTTTTTTTTTCCCCATGCCACAAGTTTAAGATGATTGGTTGAGTCCCTTCATGAAGAGGTGATTGCAATGGAACTTCAGAGTTATAAGCAAGTCAATTGTCTGTTTATTGGCCTTGCCTAGTAGGCAAGGATATTGTGTTTAGATTCATTGGAGAGTATAGAAGCTTAAAAGATTTTGGCCCCTAGGTAAATTTAAGCCTATTTTTCTATGAGGCATTTTGAAAGATGATATTTTGGCTTGTGTTGAAACTTGAGATTAGTTATAGAGTTATAATATTTTGAAGGATTTTGGTTTCTTTTAGAGATTTTTTTTTGAAGATTATATTTTTGTATGGTGAAATATTTGAGTTTCCATAATTCTTCTTTTGCCTTAAGATTCTTTTTAATGTCAATGGCAAGGCCACAGTGTAAGACATCTTGTTGTTCCAAGTACCAAATTTGTAATTCAAAACTCAAATTAAATTACACTGTAGTAAACCTGTGTTAGGAAGAGCATGTCCCACTTAGGTTACCTAGTATGAAGTAGTCTTGCAGCTAGTCTGGATAAATCATATAGGAAATTTGCAAACTGAAAGTCTTGAAAAGCTTACACATACAATGTAGGTTTAAATCTGTGCCAGCTTTTAGAGAGAGAGAGAGAGAGAGATGATGGCTCTTCACTGGCTTTTCAGAATGTACAATAGCTATGTTATGGGTGGGCCTCTTTGAGATGAGAATTAAAAAAACCTGGTTCTTGTCATTTGGGGATATCTGACAAAAAATGACCCAACAACAAGCCAAAGAACAACTTGTTGATAGGTTAGAAGGCGTTTCTTTCTCTCTCTCTCTCTCTCTCAAGGGCATTTGGGGAGACCAGTACCTGGCATTGTATTGTGTGATTGCTGCTGTTCCGTGGCACAATTACTACTAGTGTGCAAAAGCTGACCCACGGGAACCACAATTACAAATTTCAAGAGATGTGGATGAGTGTCAAATTTCTTTCTGTAAGTTGGGTCCGGTTTGTTTTGGATGCTAAAGCTCAAATTGCAACTTTTTCTTCACAAAGAAGAAGATTTTCTTCACAAAGAAAAAGAGAAGAGCAACTGGATAGGGTCTTCCAGGAAGAAGTTTTTTGTAGCTTCTTTCAGACTGGATAAATACTGGAAAGGCTCTTTTGTTTGTCTCTGAAAACACCAAGACAAAAATCCAAAAACCAAAACAGCAATCAAACCAAGGCTGGAATCGATTCTACTTCCATTTGTTAGTTACAAAAAAGAGTACCCATTTTCACATGTATGATGTGACTCAATAATATATAGAAACGAAGAGAGTTAATGGAAATATCATTCTGTGATATTAGACCAATGTCCAGCATTATCAAAACTAACAAAGTCACACACATAAAAACATGCACATTGTTTTCTCATGTTACAAATGTACTCATCTATCTACGATTGCAAGAATCCAAGTTCAAAGCAAACACATAAAACCACTAGAGATCAACAAACCTCGGGCATCAATCATGTCTCATGTTCCTCCCATGTGCTGTGAAATCCCATAACACAAAAAAGATGATTCCAAAGTCACAGGTCAAAGATAAAGCTCTGAAACACAAAAATTAGCTGAAACGCTATTCACACTGAAATGGGTTCCATCCACAAACCAAGTCCTACCTAAAACTAATATCCCACAATAAAAGAAAACTAGCAAAATATACTATAATACTCCTCACCTATTGATACAAGTGGCAATGAGAGGCTCCCAAGTAGAGTTGTTTTTTTGGGTGAATTCTTGCACCCTGGAAAACTTATCTTTTTTGAGAAAATTTTGGGCAAAGTATGTTTTTCAATGTAATTTCTATAAAATTAGTCCTTTGGAAAAAATTCGCCAACTTTTTGACCTCACAAAACTGGGAGGGAAAAAAAAAAGTCCTTGATCTCTAGTTGCTTATGATTATGATGCAGGCAGTGGTGAGTCTAAACTCCAAACCATACTTCTCTGCATGCAACTGTCATAATAGTAGGTAGCTTGGTAAGTGCATCATGTGGATTCCGAGTTCCAATGATTAGGAATATCTAGGCTAAAAGGCTTTTGATCAGATCAGCTTGCTACTTACAGTACCTTTGGCAGTGTGGTTTGAGAAAGTTTTCAGCTCAGAACTCGGAACTTAGGTGGGGTTACTGTGGGGAGGCTTGTTTAATAACTCTTCATCCCCAAATCTTTGGATGCTTCAATTTCGGATCCAGATCCAACTCACGTGTTTTGTAGATTTGTGTTTACAGAGTTACCCATTTTATTCAATAGGAAAAGCAATCGTCATTCGTGGTGTATCTTGGTACAAATTTATTGGTGAGCAGATAATTTCACAGAGGGAGGTGAAAGATGATTTTCTGGCATGGAGGGCTTTTTGAGAGATCTGTATCTGCTTCATTCACATCTTTCCACAAGTTTAAAAGAGGTTCTAGCCTTTTAAAATCCTTTTCCCAGCCGTCCTCTCCCTTTCTCCTCACGGGTGAAGAATTTCTTAGTGTTATTAAATTGTTGATGAATCAGAATCACGTCTGTAAAACATTACTTAATTAAATCCCCATCTACCACCAGCACTGATGAATCTCAGAATCACATTGAGAGTGGACAGATGCCAAATCATGCACCCAGAAATCTTCCAATATTTTATTCTCATAAGTCACAACTGCAGACAATCATGAAGATTGTTTCACACAATTTGTATTACTTAATAATTCCCATCTGTCGTCACCACGCCTGATGAATCTCACAATCAGGCATTTAACCCATTGGAGTAAACTGAGACAAAAATCATGGACTCAAAAAATCAGCCAAAACTCAAAGTCACATCTGTAGGCAATCATGAACTACACTCTCACAACAATTTGGCTGAGTGCTGAGCCTCAACCTCCAATTTATGAACACAATAAACCATGATTAGAAGCATAGAATCCAAGTCAAGTTCTTCGATCCACTTTCTCTTCTCTAGGTCGGGCACTAGTTTGACCCGCCAACCCCCTGTTTCATCCCCAAATTGAGTGTAGTCCTAAAGTAGGCAAAATTGGGCACCATCATTTCATGGAACTGCGTATCTGTTCAGAAGATTTGCCCAATCAGGGAATACAAAACTGGGGGGGGTGGAACTCTCCTGCTGACCAATTTAGAAGAGAAGACTAGTTTGAACCCTTGTTTTTTTTCACATGTGTATTGTTGTCATCCTGACTCTCATTTGAGATGTTTTGATGAGTATTTGGTGCCCACTAATTTTTTTTATAAATGTTTTTCCGTAGAAACTACTACTATCTTACTCCAAATCTGTATCATTTAATTCTGTTCTATGAATCACCTTGACTATGTGTACTACTTTACTTTGAATGTGAAAAAAATTCTTGAGAAATTTGGTTTTCTTTTGGAGAATTGGGCTTTGAGAGCCGCCCATGAATTTGGGTTTTCCACATTGTGGATGGAAATCTAATGAGAAATTCATTTGAGTTGTGCCCATTTCCGACAGAGGCAGGTGAATAAGAGGAGCACATAGATAAGTGTTACTTACTGGTAGTCCAACACATGCTGGAGGCAGACTTGGTGTTTTTTCATATTAAAAATTGAACTTCAATTCAAACGTACTGAATTCCAAAATGAATCCACACTTGAGAGGAAATTATACAAATATATACAAATATGGGTACTAAAACAGTCCTGCAAATGTCGTACCCGCACCTTCATTTCAACGACAACAACAAAAAGAAAAAAAAAACACAGTCAGAAAAGTGGAAGGTCAGAAAGTTGATTTTTATTTATTTTTCTGAATTAGGTGCGTCTGAGATCAATACAATAAGGTTCATGGCTGACTCCAAAATTATTAATATAATAATTTGACACCCATGAAGGCGAATACAAGGTGTGTGTGTGTATGTGTGTGTGAGAGAGAGAGAGAGTACGGTTGTGTTGTATGACTTATTCGCAGGTACAAAGGGATGTCCTGTAATTGACATATTAAAAAACAGGAGCTTCAAGTAGTTGAGTGAAATATTGTGGTGAGTGATGAGTGATGATTCTGAGTTTTAAATCCTGTGAGTTCAGAAATCCCACTGACAATTTACATTTACATAGATGGTGCTGTGAACAATGAAGACAGACAACAACGACTCCTTAAGGAGATGGGTTCGATGATTGGCCATTGACATGCATATAGTACTCTACTAGTTGTAACTTGCAAGCATAAGGCTTGAGCTTTTCCTTCTTCCCACCATTAACTTAACCCATCAAGGTGGTGGGAACCCAACCCAGCCAGAGTGAACCAGTACCCCATCAGATCATACTATAGGTAGGATGGACTATATGTGGAAGGGAAACACTTTTTCATTGTATTCATATCCCATGGTTAACCATGTAGTTACTTATGTACTAACCATCCACAAGCATCTACCTACCTAGTAACCATGAAATGCCTTGTGTACTTACATAATAAACACTGCCGTCCCTTTACATACATATATATGGTACTTACCCACTTTCTTAGAGCACATCTAGTAGTAGCAGAAAATGCTTTGTACAATACATATCTATGGTAGGGGTCCATGGATATCAAGATTTTAATTTGGTGATAGGCTCGGAGTTGTGATCGTCCAAGACATAAAGATGCATACACATTTGGAAATTGTACACTCCATGGGGTTTTAGGTGTTTGGGAAAGGGTCCTATTTGGATTGGGTTTGTAAATTTCAAGTGAAGGGTCCTATTTGGATCAGAATTATAGAATTTGGAGCTTATTACATGATGTCAATATTTGGAGATGGGCTTGTATTTGTCACATTACAATACACACAAATTCACATTAAGCCTCCAAGAGAGCATACCCATGGGAGTTTTAAATGTTCAATCCGTAGACAAAGTATAGAGGACCAATCTATTGAGTGCAAAGAGGTGATGACGAAAGCAAAATGGTGCACCGAGGAGCAAAGAGGCAATGATTAGAGTGGCAAACCTTTGGGGGACCAAGCCACAAATAAAGAGGTGACCACTAATAACACCATGACAGTCATCAAGAGGACAAATCTCTAGGAGGGGCCGGGCTACAAACAAAGAGGCAACAATTAAAATTACATGCCTTTAGGAACAATGCAAAGCACATTAACAATCATTAGGAAGACAAAGCTCACCGCTAAGCACATGATGATCATTAGGAGTAGCGAGCTTTTAGAGGGGTTAAACTACAAGGAAAGAAACAACAACTAGGAAAAGGGACACCATGAGCATAATTACATCAATCAAGAAGATAATCAACCTCAAAGGGGTTGAACTATAAGTAAAGAGGCAATGATTAGAGCTAGGGGCAACAAGGCAACAAACTCGTTACTATTAATGAGTTCTACCCTTTTTTTAGTTTTGATCTAAGTCATTGACCCATGACAAACATATATATATATATATATATAAACTTACATTGGATTTGTAGTTCATCCATTTTGACAAGGGGTGTAATAAGGTACACTTGGCAATAATCCTAAATTTCATCATATTTTAATACATGTTTGGCAACTAGTGGTTTAAATGTTTGGTGGATTGTTTTCCATCCTCAAAAGGTGTTAAGACTTTGGGGAAGCATACCTCCCACATTTAAAAACCAAATCCAACAATTTAAGTGGTTAGTAGTGCATTTATTGATGGGCTACAACATGTCTATGGGCACCATGGCCATTTGAATGGTTGCTAGATTGTTATAAATCTTTGAATCCTTAAGTGTTTGGTCGTAGGCCCATCTACATACACATGGAAATAAATATTTTCGATTAATAAGGACAACAAACCCAAAGATCCAACATTTTCGAAGGAGTGTAATTTTGTAATTATCATATCCCAAATCATAACAAGTACCTTCCAATCCCAACAATCTCCAAAGGTACCTTAAACCTTTAGTGCATTGTTTGGGACTCAAGAAATGTGAGGCCACAACAAAATCTCCAAAAGTGAAAATGGAATTTTTGTTCCCAAAAGTATAACATAAAAGCTTCTCATTATGTAATGGGTGAATGCATGATTGAATGTCTCAATATTGGTAGAAATTACACTCCCTATAAGTCCATATAATTATTTTTTAATGATTCAAATGGACATGGTTTTTATTTTTTTAAATGTTATTATTCTAATCTTTGAATAATACATATTCAGTCATCTACAAAAAATTTCAAATATATGTAAAAACTTGTATTTCATGTAATTTCATTTTTAATTTGGAAGTCTTAAAAGGAAAACCCTCAAAAATTTTAAGAATAATGTTTTGTCTAAAACTTTCAAAAAATATGCTTTTGGAATAAAGAAATTGAAAAACAAACAAAAATTGCAACTCATATGGACTTATGAAAATATGATCGAAATTTAATCATTCAAAAGTCCCTAACTATCAAATGGTTGAATTTTTAAAATAAAAGATTCCTTATATGAATTTATCATCTTATATTACATCATATATTGAATCCCAATAACAAATTTGAAATGTGAATCAATATAAAATTTCCATTTTGTGATGGTCAACCAATCCATATTTTTTGCTTTCAAAAGTCCATTATTATTAACAAACAAGTTTTTTATCAATAAATAATCACATAGGTCTCTTCATAGTGAAGTTGTTGATTTAGATCCAAGTCCCAATTAGTAAATCTAAGGATATATTAATCACCATATGCATTTGAATAAAGGGTACCCAAGAAAAAAATATTGTTGCTTCCCAATAGTGAAACACTCAATTGTGCATCTACCTTAATTCAAAGACTTCCTATGGTGGTTTTCAAAAGAAAAAAAAATTTGAGCAAAAATACATGTAAAGTAAAGCCACAAGGTTAAGGCATTCCCATAAGGCCCACATATGATGAGGTGATGATGGAGTTCACTGCATTTTGGGATGTTCCGTGTTGTGGGCTTTACCCATTGTAATGCATGAAGCAAACATTATCATGAATTTAAACATATAGAAATCATGAGTAACTATGTGCCTTAATTGGATAATTTACACCCAAAGCATAACAAATAAAAAGGAATTGGATGAAAATGAATCCATTAGATCAACAAATAGAACTCTACACAAATGGAAGTGGACTCACAATTTTTATTTAATTTGTCAATTAAATACAAAATTTCAAAGTTTGGACACCTAGCCACCTATAATGGGCAACTAGGATGGGTGAAAGCACGTGTTACAAAGAATAGAATGGATGTCATAAAACCAATTCAACAAATTACAAAATTTCAATTGTAGTTCATTCCAATTTAAGTGTGCAAATGATGGAATGGGACTCATTTCAACAATGATTTTAGGCATCAAAAGACAATGTAAAAAAGTCATGGAATGTTTTTTGAAATCTGATTGATAAGGGACTTTTATAGATATTACAAAGTTTTCAACAAAATTTCCAAAATTCGCCTTGAATGGACTCATCATATGCACCATAAGATGTATTTATAGCCAAGAATTTGTGTGTATATAATGGATATATGAATGCAACATAACATTGAATCAAATGTGTTTTCTTTTTTTGTTTTAGCCATTTTTTTCCTAAACAAGGTGAGTTCATGATAAGTATTTTATTTTTGTGATTATAACATTTGGAGCTTATTTTTTGATAAATTAATAAATGAAAAAATATACTAAAGATGTGCAAACTAATTTTTTATGAATTTCCACCCATTTATCTTTGACATCCATTTTTGTTCATCATATCCAAAACTAACCAAAATCCTTTCCATTTTTTTCCATTATGGACTTTGATGATGTGTCGTTTTTATTCCACCCTAATGTGCTTTCACCCAAAGGTTGATATATAAAAACACACAACCTTATTTAAAATGTGGGCCTTCCCATATATTTTTCACCATCAAATGTTTTATACAGCATAACTTCTTGTGAAGGTTACACTTGAACCCTACAATTGTGAAACTACAAAATTATACATGCCTAGTTATACTTTGCAAATGTGTCAAAACCTTATCCTTTTGTCACATTTGATCATCTTTCAAAATATTTGCACATTGTTGTTAAAATCCTAAAACACATCTTGTAAACAAACTACTAGTAACTTCAAACTAATTTTAATCCATGTGTGATCACATTAATCACCCATGCAAAATGGACACTTAACAATCTTGAACATTTTAAAGCTTTTGCAAGGGATTCAACAACTAACTTGAATTGACTTGAGTGCCACTCCACAAGAATCAATCTTGGAATTCTTGTATGAACCATACTAATTCAATCAACATTATGTGCACCACCTCTTTGCCTTCTCGTCTTTTTGTCTTTTCTCAATTGTTTTGGTCATGTTGAACTTGTAGATGGCATGCATGATTCTGCAAAATAGAACTTGGTAGGCATGTAGAAGCAAAGGTTGATTAGTTTTAATTGTAGCATGGAGCATGTTAATGACCTCAATGCAACGCTTAGTAATCCAAGCCTCATTGAATCATTTTTTCATGGCCCTCTCCTTTGATTGAACATGCTTGGCAAAATCTCGTTTGATTTTTTCAATAATTTGTTTGTCTTTTGATGCAAGCATTTCCTCTTTACATTGCTCCTTCATTTTGGTTATTGTTTCCATGAACACTAGCTTTTATTCAAATGCACAAACATATTGGTCAAATGTCATCATAATCAATGACTTGGAAAAATCTATTAGAGGCTTTTCAATTGAAACACTTTACAACCTCCTAGATGGGGCCTTAAACAAGGTTACAAATTAAATAATGTGGCTATTGTACACCACTAGGGTTTTGGATGCTAATGTGTGCAAGTTTGTGGACTCTTTGTTTATTAATTATGAATTATTTACATCACCAATTGGGCATGAACTACTAGTTTTATGTGGTGGTTCATAGTTAGACATTTTGACCTCAATAAAAGAATGGTAGACATTTTCATTACAAACACTCAATTCATTCCAAATCTCTTCGACATGCAAGTTGATTGTTTCAAAATATGGTTCAAGTGCTTTTGTATCCACAAATTGTTCTAACAAGTGCATGTTGCTTGCCATAACATCTAGATTAAGTGGTTAGGTTCTAGTCATTTTGAAACCCTTACAAATGTTCTATGGGTTTAATGTTTTTGGAGAGTTAGAGACACCCATATATTGCACCAAATCTTCCTTTTCAACATGCTTCCCCTTGTTATCTAATGCCCACACATCCTTGTAAGGTTTGAATTTAGTTTTGAAAGGTTTGAAACACACAACATTGCAATGTTGTAGTGTGTGGTTTATCTGTTATGGTGGGATGATGAAATTTAACCCCACCCTCTTGTGTTGTGAACAATATAAATTGTGGCCATCCACAACCAACAAGTGGCAATTAGTGCTACGAAAATCTCACCACATGCTTGAACAAAATCTATGAAATGGAAAACCCATTTGTTTAAAAGAATGGTTATCATTCACGCTTTTGGCTACATAACTATTGTTGCATCGATTGAAACAATGTATGTTATATATTTTATGCACATTGATTTTATTCAATCCTTTTCATCTAACTATTGGATCAAGCTTAACTTTGATTCAAAATGAGCTTTGAGTTCCAAAATGTTGTCATGCACATTCTCTAATGTTTTTTTTTTCTTCTTTAGGGTTTCCAAAAGGTGCCATCAAGATTTCAGCTTATTGCATACCTATCACACTTGTTATACATCATTTTTTTGCACGAAAAATGGCTCACTCATAATGTGTTTTCACCCTAACTCTCTTTTGCATTAATGTGTAACAATATAGACAATCACTCTTTGTCTTAGTGGCAATGATTTTTCTTATTATGCAAATTCATACTTTGACCCTCTATAATCACCCAAAGACTTTAAGTCTTTGTTATTTTGATTACACAACGATCTTTCCAAATGTGTGTGAAAACCAATCAAAACATTTAACTCTTGCATAGAATGTGATTCATTTTTTAAGCTTCCTTTTCCCTTGCAACAATCACATAGTATATGTGTACATGTAACTTATTTTTCTTTGTTTGCAAAATGGATAATTCTTTTTACATTCCATGCATGATACTATGTTGTTTCATTTTTGTGCAAAATTCAATTTGTGGGCAACAATTAACTCAATTGCAATTGCTTAATGAGTGATATTGTGTCATAATGTTTTTATTAAATAGCTAGCAAATCATGGCATAAATCTATTTCCACTACACTTCAATGTGGATCTATCACTCCTCTAGTTTTCACCTTAATCAATGTAGTTAATTTTATAAATGGGCCCATAACATGAAAGTGTTATAGATTAATCTTTTTTTGGCACATTTTAATATATGAGCATTTAAGGTTCAATTAATAAAAAAAATAAGCACAAAAATAGGTGACTAAAAAAGGCATTGACCATTTAGGGTGTAAATACCTTACATATTTCAAAATGTATGCCCATATTCATGGAGGAAGAATTTTGTTTAATTAAACACCCTGCAACTCCACTACAAAAGTCCACCATGAGTTTTACACCTAGTCTTTAAGGGTGGGACGAATCTTACATCTAAATAAATAGGTGTAGTATATTCCTTTTGTTTTCTAAGAGGGATATTCACATATATAAGGTACCCTCCAAATGCATTAGGAAACTTTTCCAATATTATATAGAAATGATAAAACAACACCCTCACATTCTATAACAAAATGTCAACATGATGAACAATATTGGATTTCAAACATCCCTCATGCAATTAAACTATCACAATGAACTTAAATGAAAGTAAAACTAGTTGACTTTGATAATGAATGAAAAGTATTTGTGCACAAATCATTGGAGGTCATTCATGTTGGAAATTGACTTTGCACAAGAACTCCCATTTAAAGGAGATGGGGTATGATGTTGTTTCTTATCCAAGTCTTTGGTGCCATAAATCATTCCTTTTAAGTTTGGTGTTACAATCTACAACCAAGGATTGAGTGGTTCTAATCAACTAATATAACCTTCTTTAAATTGGACAACCTCAACAACCAATTTATTAAGTTAGAAGACCTCAACCAACATCTATTGGTTTCAAATGTTACCTTGAAACTTTGTTTTGTTAATTAATTGATTAATAATGGATTACTTGCCATTTGGGACCTACAAAACATCTCCAATGCACTTGGAAATCCCATTTGACAATTTGAAAACAATAGTGCTTTTCCCACACATATAAAAAGTATTATTGTTTCCAAAATAAACTTTGTGACCTAAAGCAAATTCCTCAAAGGTTGAAAATACTTCCTTTTGAAAGGTGAGATGTTGTGAAGTTCTAAAATAAGTGAACCAAGTATCTTTGCAAATATAAAGATAAATAACGCAGTCACAAGAAGTTTAGTTTCACCTATTATATTTGCATGTGAAAAACCTTTGAGTTTATCCAATCTTGTTTTTTCTTGTGGCATTTTCTTACAAAGTGATTTTTAATGCCACAATTATAACAAGCTACCTTCTTATTTGGTTTTGCACTCTTGAATTTCCTTCAATCTATACCCTTTTATTAAAAAAAATTTGCATTCTTAACATTTATTGCTTCTTGCTTTGTACCATGGTTGGGTATTCCTTGTTTAAACCACAACTCTTCTTGCAAAATTTGTCCACATATTAACTCCATATTAATTATGGCTATTATATAAAACCACCAAGGTATGGAAAAAAGATTGCAAATTCCCTAGAAATGTGAATGCAAAACCTTCAATAGAAATTGGATGATCAATGTTTGCCAATTGATCAACAATTGTGCAAACTTTGCTAATGTGAGCTTGCACTGAAATGCCTTCCTCCATCTTAAGATTTGTAAAGCTTTTGATGTAGTTGCAATTTGTTGTCAACATGTTTTCTTTCAAATGTTGCACAAAGGTTGTCCTAAGTTTATTTACATGTGCTACATGATGCAACAAAGAATAAAAAATGTTTAGGATTATTGTCCCATGAGCCAACTTGTCTTTCTTCATGAACACGCAATGTTCCATCTTCATTTCCCAAGTATGAAAATTATTGCTATTAAGGTTCTCAATGCTTTGAACATTATAAATAGATGCCATGATTGTGACTAGAATAATGTAAAAAAAACACTCCAAAACTTCAATACTTTTGAATAAACAACTATTACATGTAACACAAATTTTCCTTTTTTTAAGAGCACCTTGCTTTGATACCATGTTGGAAATTGAATTTGCACAAAAAACCCAATCAAAAGGAATGGGGTATGATGGTGCTTACTCATTTCTATTCTCTCATTGATTCGTAGCAAATTTCCTAAAAAAATTCCTAATTTATAAAAAATTCCATTTGTTACCTCCTAGATTTTGGAGTGTTGAATACCACATTATGCCATAAATGGCCAACACTATTTTTTAATTTATTGCCATGTGGGATGAATGATGTTTTTTCTAGTTCATAAATAAGCCTTTGTGTGATTATGGAAAGTTAAGACTAGTGTAGTGGATAGTTATTTGTTTTTTCAAGAATTGTCACACTAGGTTTTCATTTGAATTTTTGCTTAAGAATTTTCTTTACTTTTATTTTGCAATTTTTATGATTGAGGCAATTCTCAAATACTCAAGGGAAAAGTAAAACTAGTTCTTAAGTTTTCTAGGTTATGAAAAAATGTGGTCATGGAAAAGGGGGTTCTCAACATGAAGATTAGGTTCAAAATTCCATTACCTGATTAATTTAATTTATTTTATTTCTCTCTCTCTCTCTCTCTCTCTCTCTCTCTCTCTCTCTCACACACACACACACACACACATTATTACATCACGTTTAAACATTTTTAGTATAATTAGAAATATGATTTTTTTCAAAAAAAATTTCAAATTTATTTTTTCTTTTTAAATTGCTTAGCCTCAATTACATCATTAACATTATTGAACATTTTGTAATTAATTATATATTCATCAGACCAATTTTGTTAACAAATATTCAAATTTTGATTTTTTTATATTACATTTAAAAGTTTTGTAAATTAGTTAGAATACAACCAAGAAATATAAATTATATATTTATTTTTGACCCTATGATGCCAAGAATGTGTTTAGCAAAAAGGCCAACAATTGGAAATATCATTTCGTGTGTATTCCACTATAGTAATAGACATTGAATTTCTTTTGCATTAGCATGAAACCTTTGAAACAATAATACCTTTTGATTGACAAAATCTTTTACAATCTTTTTCATTGTTGTTGTTGCTTTTTGTCATAAATACATCCAAGTTGTTGTCTTTTTCATGCATATTTTGAAATGTGTTCATTCAACCTGAACAAGGGATGAAATATTAATAATATTTCAACAATATGGGTATAAAAGATTTTTAATCATATTCCTCCACTACAATTTGACTCTCATAGCCAATGAATGAACAAATCATAAGCTAAGACTTTCAAACCAAGGATCTAACATTAAGGTAGCATTTTATGAATTTTTCTTACATCAAATTTTCATAAAAAAAGAAAGAATGGGATCAAATTCTAAATTAACTTGGTTAAGTTCTTTCAATTCATCATCATATCCTTTGAAATAATGTCATATTCTCAAAATTAATCACATGGTTATCTTCATGAAACTTCAAATTCATAGGCATTATTGCATTAGAGGCATTAGTTAACAACAAATCACCATGAGAGTGATTCAAAACATAAGAAGCAACTATTTGAGAAAATGTTTGGACAACAAATTTCAACAAGATGAGTTAAAGTTTAAATTCATTGGTCTAAACTTGACATGGTAGACATTCTCTATTTTTCATCCAAATCTCATTTTCTTTTTATAGAAACATTTAGCTTGAATTACAACTCCATTGATCATATATATATTTTTTGATATCATGCATGACTTTTAGGTATGTTTGTGGGGGCTGATCCACTTTTTGGATTGGACTATTTTGGTCAAATTTTAATTAAAAGTAAAAAAGTTCAAAATAGATTTTATGTCCATTCCTAAAAATAGCTAAATTCTTGGAAATTTTGATTAACATGAATCATTAGAAAATTCACAATGCACACATAATGTAAGAATACAAATAAATTATATCATCAAATCACAAATCATTTTTCAAATTAAGGTGGTTTAGGAAATGACATTACAAGAAAATGTGGGTGTATTAGCTACAATACAACAAAACCCTATGTGTCGAGTGCTTTCACTAGATTTTGAATGAATTCACTAGTCATTTTAAATAAGACCCAGTGGGATCCATTAGTCTAGTGAACGACACTAGTGAATTGCACCCACATTTTGTAGTAATATAGGAAATGATAAAATGACGTTCCTTATGGTACCACCCAATCATACATTGCCCCAAATAGAGGAGAAAAATAAATGATTAAACTTAAAACAAAGCAATTAAGGACATAGAAAATAAAAGTTTGACATTGAAACAATAACAAGGAATGAAGCATGCCCAATAGTTGTGAGTGTATCAAACATTGATACCATGGGAAACTCATCCTTAGGTGCTATCACTAGGAACCACAATATCAAGGGATGACTAAAGAACTAAAAAACGCCAAATAATTATTTCCTAAAAAAAACTCCAAACATGTGTTCTTAATCAAAAAGTTCAAGAAAAAGAAACAACATTGCATTTTAAATTTTTTTTCTAAATGCAATGATTAGAAATAATAAAATAATTTTTTTAATATTATCAAAGTTTGAAAATCTATACAACATAAAAAATGTACTCACAAATTATTTTTAATGAAAATCCTTATTTAAGTGTTTTTTGTATTTTTCTAAAGTTGGATGGGTTCAATAAAACAAAAAGGTGACATTCCTAGTGGTACCACCCAAATATGGGTTTGCCCAACAAGTAATAATGAGTAGATGAACATTTATAACACTAACAAGCTAATGAAACATCAACAATAATGAACAAATAAAACGTCACCACTAATGAATGGATATTATATCACCAATATAGGGTATATAATTTGTAGTGACTTCTTTAGGCAAACACAACACTCCTTACAAGTCCAATTTGAGTTCGTAAAAAGTGTTCATCTAGACATGGTTGATACTTTAAAACATTTCATTAGTGTAACTTTTGAATTTTGAATACTAAATACCCACCCACCTATGAATCCTCCCAAACTTAGGTTAAAACATATATTAAAATATGTTGATGTCATTTGCTATCATTAGAAGAAATCTTGTCTTTTGTAACCAATGAATTTGCATTACATGCAACTAGTTGTCATGTGCAAATGATTTTCACATGCAATTGTTCATGGTTGCTTTTGCAACTATGTTTAAACCTTAACAATTTTTGGTCATTTTTTTATTAGGTTATGAGTATATTTTTTTCATTCTTCCAATGGGATGATTTAAGGGACTCTTTTCATCCAATAACAACCTTTTATATTAACCATTAGTTGCAAGAATAACCAATTATTGGTAGTAATGATCGTGGACCTAACTAAGGGTATATTAAGGGTTATTAGGTGTATACTAGGTATATATCTACGTGTGTATTGTCTAGGGTATAAAGGGAATTTGGTGTTTAATAATAGGTAGGTAGGTAATAGGTTGGTGAATCATAATGTATATGTTGGAGGTTGTTGCAATTAAGTAGGTAGGTTAGTTAAACAAGGGACCAAACTAACTAATTAATTAGTAGACCTAGGTTAATTATTTAATAAGCTTAAACTAGATAGTTCATAACCTAGACCTTGCTCTAGTAGGCTAAATTAACTATTCATTAAGCTAGGTGGGAAGCCTAAACATAGGCCTAGCTAATACATTAGGATAGCCTAGGTCTAAGTAGTAGGCTAAGCTAAGTAGGTACTTAACTTATACTAAAGTAGGTTAGTCTAATAACAATAGTTAGTAGGTATTATGTTAGGATAGGGGTGAAAGCATGGTAAAGAATACAAAAAAATCACATTTAAAAAGAGCTAGTTTTTCATGAAAACACAAAAAAGTAGATTCAAATTTTACTTAAATTTCATTTTGAAACTATTGAGCCCTCAATTGGGTCTATTGTAAATCAATTGCAAAGTTTCAAAAACTTTGGAATAATAAAAGTAAGGAATAAGTAGGTTTGAAATTGACTAGTCAATATGGTGTTCAAACCTAACTTTTTCATTAGAAATTTTAATGAAATATACATGTATGAAGTTATAACATAAAGATCATTGTATATTCAAAGGCATCACCAAAAAAAAAATTTACTTTATCTTTGGTAGAATATACTTGACACATACTTGAATGAAATCTTACATTGCAAAACGTAGGTTTTAAAAGTTATTTGCATTTAGAAAAGTTTATTTGAAACCTAATTCCAAAATGAAAAAAAATAAAATTAATGCATAATAATGAAAAAATATCTTGTTATTTTTCATTCAACTGAAAAGATTGAATGTATAATAATTTTGTGATGGGTTTTGGTTCTACTTTTTGTTCATTTGACAAGTAATCTGGCAAATACTTTTAGTTGTACACTATACCGTGCTTTCACCCATAGGTAGTTAGCTACACTAGCTATTATTATGTATAATTGTGACCTAGGTTAGTTTAAGTAGGCACTTTTAAATAGGCAAGGTTAGGTTGGGTTAAGTAGGTTGGTATGGAATAGGTAGCTAAACTATGTAAGTAGGTAATATATAGTATATATCATACATATAATAGGATATTGGTTATGTTAGGTTTAGGCTTGGTAAGCTAGGTAGGTTAGGTTGGTAGGTAGGTAGGTAATAGGCTAGTTAAGAAGGTAATAGATGTAGGTAGCTAAGTTAGGTGAGTTACCAATATAGATATAATTTAGTTACAAAAATTAGTTGCAATATAATCACAAATTTGCCATGGTGGTAGTATGCATGTGGTCTAATCAAAGTATAACATCGAGTGTTAACCACATATTTCATCCAAAAAGGATGGCATTGTCAATAATGTCATGTCAATTGTGACTATTTTTGTTTGTGACTTGGGTCAGAACTAAAGGGTTTTTTTTCGAGAAGTCATTTCCATTTTTTTTCCAAATTTCAAGCAAAAAAAAGAAGGTGCAACAAATATAGGTGTTTCATAAAATAGACAAATAGTAAACCCCCCTCTTTGAAAATGCAAAGTTTCCTATGATTAGAAAATAGTCATAAGCACCAATTGTAAATTTTCATTCTTTTCTAGTGTGTGATGGATGCAATTTGGAAATCTTGAAACAAAATCCTATATTAAAATCCAAATGAAAAAAAACCCAATTAAAGATTTGAAAAAATGTGCTTTAAGCAAAAAAATTGAAACACACTACAAAATTTCATTTGGAAAGGACTTTCAAAAATAAGGTCCAAAGACCAATTTTGACCCTTCAAAAGTTCATAATTAAAATTTGATGAACATTTAAAAAAAAGGATTTCAAATCAAACTCTATTAAATTTCCTTCCTCGTGACCACATACTTAATCATTATAAATAATTTGGATGAAATTCAATGTAAATCTAATTTCTTAACAATTTTAATAGTTAGTCAATTCATATGTCCAAACTTGAAAAGCTCATTAATGACATTTAATGCTTTATTTTCAAAAATAATTATATAGATGTCGTCATAGGCCAAAACCAATTGGTTTATTGACACATTTAAGATTATGTTATCCACCATAAACATCAAAATATAATGCACTTTACAAAAACTACCACTCTGACACCAAAAATGAACCATCTTAACTTGCATTCACCCAATAAGAGCACATCAAGCACCAACATCAAACATTGTAATAGAGGAAATACCAAAAATAACAAGCAAACGTAACAAAAAATATTCCAAATTTTGGAACTAGCATTTGTAATTGATTTTTAGTTCCACCCAACAAATGCAATTAAATTTTGCTTTAGTTGTGGAAGACAAGTTGTAGTAGACATGTAAGTGCATGCAACATATCATACTTGATACGTATATGTTATATCATTATACATTTTCATCCATTCATATTCCCATTAAAAAATTGCAAGTACATCTATTTGTAATTAAAACGGAGGCCCATGATTTTGTGACACATATTTTAAGATTAACCAATTATCTATGGACACATGTCAATTTGTTTTCCTAATGTGGGTGTAGGTAGGTAGGCCTAGGCCCTATAAGAGGATCCTATTTTAATTTGGGTTTAGCATTTAGGGTTGAACTTTTTTGATTGGCTCATCCCAAATGACATTCTTTAAAATTGTTTTTTGTGCACCTATTTATATAGTTTGCAAAATTGAAATGGAGGACAAAAAATATGGGATAAAATTTTAGTTGCAACCTAATTGCAATTATTACCTAACACCTATTACCCATTAATAACTACTAACTACTACCTAACATAACCTATAACCTATTAACTTGGCTTACCTACTTACTACCTAACCTACCTATACCTATCTTGCCTACTACCTAGCTTCATATCATAGCCAACCTAGACCTAACATAGGTATACTTGCCTAGGTATATTAGCTTAAGCTACCTACGCTACCTAGCCTATGCATTATACCTAGCACCTATGTTATACTAGCCTAGGCAAGGTATACTAACATAGGCTTAGATGATATATCAACCTACTTAGGCTACTTAGCCTGGCATAGATTTCCTTAGATATTTTCCTTATATTAGCCCATATATACGATTAGTTGCATGTTTAGTTAAACACAAAATCATATTGTCCAAAAAGGTATACAATGTCAATATTATATTAGGGGGTTGAACTAGGTTCATGCTTTTGTGACTTGGACCTAACTCGACATCCTTTTGGTGGAATTGGCACAAGAGCCAAACTGTGGAACTAGCCTTTTGTTAAAACAAGAACCAAAACCAAAACTTTCAAAAATAAAATTGGAACACATGTTCGAGTTCTTTAGTAAGCAAGCTGAACAATTTTTAATTACATAGTTGTAAAACTCCATACCTCGTATTTTAATTTGTTGTAAAACGTTGTACCTATTCAATCTCTAGTCTTAACGAGTGTGTTGAATTTGAAAAAAAGGTGCCAAAACTAGAACCATAAGATTTAAAAAATTGATGAACCAAGCTCAAACCCTAAACTACAAACTGGATTTTGAAGTAAGCTGAGATGCAAAAACTTTAATGGTGGCTAGGTGGTGAACTTGGGATTCATGATGCCACAATGTTTGTATCCATTGTCCAGTTCTTATTTTAGTATTCCTTTGAGGTCTGGAGCTATTGAGTATTACAGTTGTTTTTCATAGAGTGAATCAGAACTAATTCCACCAATATTTGTTGCCTCAATATTGTGAGAGAGAGAGAGAGAAGAATGGAAGTTATGTAAATAGTCAAATCAGTTCGTATTACTCATCCTACTTATTAAGGTTGTTTGTTTGTTTGTTTTGTTTGTTTTTTCACCTTGAGATTTCCCCAAACCATGGGCCCCAGCTGTGTTCTTGGTACCCACATTAAAAGCCCTCAATGAGTAGGGGTGCTCCAAGGCGATTTCATAATGTTAAGACTTGCAATGCAGGAATTATTGACATTTGAGTATTTCCATCAATGAAAACTCAATAAAAATCAAAATCAAACTTTAAGGGAAATTGGCAATCCTCCATAAGACAATTTAACCAAATTTGACTATTAACAAAATGTGAAAGGAGAAAAATAAAGCATCCTCAAAATTTTTGGCTACTTACTTGAACCATTTATAGAAATATGTCTTTTTTTAAAAAAAAATTAATCTTCAATTTTTGATGTTTAAAAAAAGAAAAACCACTGAATTTGGAACAAAAGAATTCAAACATTTCACAACAGTGTGAAATTTGCACACAAATGAAAGATTGGTGCACCAAAATTTGCACTCTTGGGTGCATGAAGGTGGCTTCGTATGAATGGTCAGACCTATGGTGTGAGGGTTATTGAATTTTTCATAATTGTTTTCATTGAAAATTCAATAAAAATAAAACTTGGTCATCTCTTCAGAGATTTCACAGAATCAAAGGTAATTAAAAATTAGTATTAAAATTTTTTTTGGTTCAAAACCATATGTTCTTTTTAAAACTACATTACAATGTGTGCTCGATCAACAGCAGAGGCCACACTAGTGTGCAACTAAGATCTACAAATGAGTACAAGGGAATAGCCAGGACAAGCAGCTCATTGTGTAATGGCTCTGCCCTTTATAACAAACAAGTTCAAACAAAATCATGAGAAATGATGGAACCATGGTTAGGTGATTTTTGACTGCAAATATGAATTGCCTTTGAGCAGAAAAGCAGCTTACAGAGTACAGCTGGACACAAGCTCTCCAGTTGTCACTCACACATTGGATACAAGTTTACAAATCCTTTGATGGAATGCTCTACCCTTTGAGCAGAGCAGAGCCACCAAATGAGAAATTGCAGCCAACAGCAACAAATGGGATGAATGAATCCCTTCCCCTTGGCCAGGAAAAAGTCCTGGATTTTTTTTGTCCATTTGGATCTGGATTGCACATGCAAGTCACAAGTGAATTGAAGTCAGGCCTATTTTTGAGAGGTTTGTGGGATTGGCTTCCCTGAATTGAGTTGGAGAGTGATGAGCAGACTGTCACTGATCATGTGCTGATTATTATGTTATACCACCACCACCACCACCACCACCCCCTAGGAACTACACTTTTCTTTTGCATCTCACAAGAGGAAAGGCTACAGTGAACCAGCACCCACCAGTAAACCATGCAGGATGGATGGTTCAATGGATGGATGGATGGATGAATGATGTGTGAACCAAAAGCACTTTTTCATTGTATCCCTGTCTGGTAACTTATCACGGTGATAAAGCTATGTACTAACCATCCACTTTCATCGACTTACCATGTAACCATCAAGTGCATGCGTATTATCTACATGCATAATGATTAATTACATTTCCTATTGTAGATACACGTGATACTTATAAGTATTTAAGTAAGTAATTACTACTTATCCATTTTAAGATATGACCACACTTGATGTTTAGGGTCTACAATTAACAATCACCCTAACACCAAGAAAATGCAGCTAGGAATCACAATATCACAATTTTTAAGATTGCAAGTTATGTTCAACTTCTTTAAACTTTATTTCAACATGTTCACTTATGATGTTAATTAGTAATTAACATTGAGAACCTTTTTTTTTTTTTTTTGGAAGTTTGCAATTCAGTTCATACCTACAAAACAAATATCCCCGCCCTCTGCGCTCCCCCCCTCTCCCCCTTTTTTAAAAGAAGAGAGGAAATAAACAAATAGACAAAAGATGTATGCTAAACCTTGTGTTAATTTGCGGTCTTTTGAAACTTTAGTTAACATTGATATTTAGCTTTGAAATCTTACTTTTTAGAAAAAAATTTAATGTTAGTTGACATGTTAGACAAGCATTAGTAGTTAATTTTAAACATTTAAACATTAATCTAACACTACAGTTAACATCAGGTGTGACTATAGTTTTATATCAGTAGGTACGTGAGTAGCGGAAGGAGGAGGAAGTAGGAGAGTTTAGAGGGTCAGGCTGAACCTTGATAACTCCGTAGTGGTGCATCCACAAGTGTGTCATAATGCGTTTCCAATGGATGGTGGCGCACTGATGGGTGCTGGGTCATATAATCCAGGGAAGAATGACGTCTTGTGATCCAGCACCCACCAGTGCCAGGGGGCGCAAACCATTGGTATACGATTGGAAATGCACAACCAACATCATCAGCAAACCAACCAACCAACAAACAAACAAACAAACAAACAATTGTCTACCTATTCTCTGAGTTGAATTTGAGTCTTCCTCACCTCAAAGGAAATGCTTTGGCCAGTCATGAATGCTAGTGATATTCAAAGATTTGCAAATTCTCTTACTGGAAGTGCCTGGAAATGCAGGTTACATTTCAACAGTGTTGTTTGGTATGATGAAGTTTTGTTATTAGGCTTTGAATTATTCCAAAGGATTACCCCCAAAAAAAAACGTTTATTGCACAACAGAGAGAAGTTCACAAGGGCTAATTTAAAAGCTTTGCCATAGTAAAGTTTGTAAAAGAAGGGTGTTAAGTGATTGATTGATTGCTTCTCACTCACATCCCCTTGATATGGGTGACATTCATTTTTCAGGAAGAAAAAAGAAAGGAGTAACATTGCATTTACAGTAAAAAGAAACAATAAAAACATATTAAAAAAGCATTATATATGATTGATTTCTACATACACCCATGATTTACATGTGAAAGACCATATTTCTTAAAATCCAAGGATACAAGTTTAGTAACATTTAAACAAGAGCAGTAGTGTACAGGTGGTTTGGCAACAGGGGTTTTGAAATTTAATAATTTAACAAACAAACAAACAAACAAACAAATTATTAAGTAACCACATTTTATTATTTTATTTTTGGCTCTTAATAATCTACTTGTGTGGCCATGAGCATAATCCATAAAACTTGGCATTCTCAGCCATCTAGTCTGCAACTCATCTTCACAACTTTTCTTCACTTTTTACTGTTAAATTTGTTTGTTGTTTCTCTGTGGGTATATAGGTGTCTGCTCTGCCTCTC
>Ga0209208_10002126_pt1 | contig 28294 bp, 21 predicted proteins | sample S1TSphfallax_3_FD_187694 | JGI IMG/M metagenome (GOLD analysis project Ga0209208, IMG submission 187694) | Host-associated microbial communities from peat moss isolated from Minnesota, USA - S1T2_Fd - Sphagnum fallax MG (SPAdes) (version 2) | ecosystem: Host-associated > Plants > Peat moss >...
GAAGGTGAAGGAGGAAGGAGCCACTTTCTGTGAAGGTAAAGGAATTAGGGTTGAAGGAGCTGTTGCTCCACTTTTTGAACCCTATTTTTTCGAGAAAATAATGCGTACTTTACGGGATGCGTACTTAAACGGGTGTGTACTTAGGCGGGAGGCTACTGTATTACATGTGCTCTCGATGTTGGAACAACAATTTCTGGGTCAAATTCCTGATCTTTCAGAGATTCTTTGTGCTCCCATGTTGCAACACCAAAGAAGCTTGTGAGTGTGCAGGTAGTAGTATAGTGTTTAATTGGGCTTGAATTGATCCTTATTGTACTTCCAATTTAATCAAATGAATTCTTCAATCAAAGGAAGCTTATAACAAGGGTTTCTTCCCACATCTGTATGTATTCTTAGTGTGAATAGCATCATCTTATATCCATTTTTACACTAAGATTTCATATCCTTCATTAAAAAAAAAACTCAAAGCAAGAGGAGTACATGTAAAACTTATGATTTCCCCAAAAGTTTATTGGATATGGTATGGACTTAACCACCCATGTTCCTTTTGTCTAATAATTTTGTGATTGTTAATTTCCATAAACATGTTTTAGATTCATCAAAGATTTACTTGCTTTAGAGGGGTTCAACACATAAAAATTTGCTCAAGTAACAAGCAAGAACTAATGTAGAAAGGAATGGTACCATTTTCGGTAAGGTCCTGATTATTGCTCTCATGCCCAAACAATTTGGTTGATGCCAATATGTCAAACCTTGACCAAACCCTTTTTTCTTTTTTTCTCAAAAAAGGGTCTTTGGACATACAAAGGTCGTCAAACATCAAGGCGCAGCCTTTCTTTTTCGTGTGAAATTTCTGAATTTTTGGGTCATAAATTCAATGATTTTTTGAAAGTGAAAAAGCCAAAATTTGGAAATAATTCATTGAAATATTATAAAAATTGCCAGCCAAATTTTGATACATGGTTCAAGTAAGTAGCCAAACATATATATATATATATATAAGGATTTTTTTAAAAAAATTGTATTTGAATAGCCAAATTTGGCTATATACACTTATGGATCATCACCACCTCAGCTACATCAAAAATTTGAAAACAAGCTTGTAACCAGGTGCTTGTAAAGGACAATTCTTGAAACATAAACCTTAGTTAACCCTATTGCAAAAACAAATCCTCACTAGAATAAAAAAACCAAAAATTTCAAAGAATCCAATCCAATGTTTCCCTAAAATTAAGGTATCTACCACTGTTTTTTTTTCCAATTTTGAGATGCAACAAAGGTGCTGATTGTCCTTAAGCTGATTTAGCCAAAATTGGCTATTAACAAAATATGAAAGGAAAAAAAATCCTTATGTATTTTTGGCTACCTACTTGAGCCATGTATAGAAATCTGGCAAGTTTTCTAGGTTTTTTAAATTCTTTTTTATTTTGGCGATTTCTTAAAATTTGTTGAATTTGCGAAATAAAATTTCAAAATTTTCACAACAGTGCAGAATTTTGCACAAAAAGAAAGTCTGCTACCCACTATTGAACAAGCATTACAAAAATCTAATCATGTGATGTTAATGGCGAGTTAGGCAAAAACAAAATCATCCCAATAGGTCCTTCAAGACCCAGTGGTTGCCCTTTTGGGTGGTGAAGGGAGATTTCCACTTGACTACTAATTAGGGACCATGGACCATGTTGGAGCTTAGAGCTTACAACATTTAGTCCTAAATTGAAAGGCCTAAAGGATTATCTACAAAAGTGGCCTTAATATTTTTTCATCCTTGGGCCACCTACCAAGCACCCCATACTCTTCACATTGAAAGATTTTGCTCTTTAGGGGTGGAGGGCATGCCCAAAGGTGAAAGGGATTTGGTTTCGTTTTTTTGAGTTTAACTTAAGATCAAACCAGGGGATCTAAAATTTGGTGGCATCAATGAATGTCAAATTTCAAGTCTTTCAACTTCCCAAGAGTTTTCACTATTGGATCTCTCACTACAGACCAGAATCTGTCACTAAGAACAACAGATGAGCCTAAGGAAGTTAGACAGTGGATGAACTCAAGAAGCTACAATCATTCTCACACCATGTAAAGTTCTGCCTATGATCGAACACTTATTTATATCTTCATCATATCATATGTGCTTTCTTTTGAGTGATTAAAAAATCTTATGGGAGCACTACCTCAAGCTTTAGTAATCATCTTGGAAAAGCAAAGGAAAAGGAGTAATGAAAAAATAACAAGAAGAAAAATAAGCTTTTCAACTTACAAAATGCGTTTTTTAAAAAAGTTCTTTTGTTTGGACCCCTCTTACTTTCAAACCTCATAACTTTCTTATTTCTTTATAATTTTAAATGATTTAAAGTGCTATAAGAGCACCAGCTGAAGTTGTACGAATCATCTTTGAACTCTAATAACAACAAAGCCACATAAAAGGAATTTTTTTGGGTGTTCAGGAACCGGCCTTTGTAATGTTTGGTGATTTATTTTTTTGAGTTCTGACCCCCTTTACTTTGGGGGGCCAGAACTTTCTCATTTCTGATTTTTTTTTGATGATTGTTTGTGTGTCAGATGCATCAAGAGGAGGGGTTCAAGATTTGTTAAGATACCAGAAACAACGGAACCCTCCCCTTGGGTCCAGCCTGCCCCAAGCGCTTAAGTGTGGTCACCAGTTGGTCTACCCTTTGCATCTTCATTGCAGACTAAAAGTCTGTGATTAAAAACAATGGATGCAAATTTAGAGAACTGATGAACTCAAGAAGATGGAAAATGGATGAAAAATCGTGTGAAAGTACATAACATGACTCGCCTCTTAATCCCGTATTCCTACTGCACTAATAGCGGTTGTTAGTTGTCACCCTATCATGCCCTTCTCGTGAAATGCAATCCAAGAATTCGCTTCAATCTTGAAGCAGCCTCAAATCGTGCCTTTTGCACTAATTCTCTCTCTCCTGCCCCTTTTAAAAAGCTCGTAAAGCCCTTTCACATGCACAGATTCATATACCTCTGTACACATTTCTATCCATACGTACATGTATGATTTTGTTCGTATTCGTAGTTGTTAAGGACCAATACGCGACAATGCACGAAGCACACCATGCCAAGCTAAGACGACGACAACTCCGTTCGGAAGGAGAATTGTTGCAAGATGGCAGCTGCCAAAAATGAGGAAAATCCAGCCAACCTAAAAGAAGAACTTCCCTAGACTATGTGACGGAAAGCATCTCGGAGCTGCTGCATTGAATTCCAATCAGAGTGAAATTTCTGCTGGAATTTGAAGATTGCGTTGCTGGGTCTCGCAGCTCAACCCCATGGGCATCAGAAGTTTAGTTTACATGAAGTTGTGAACTCATGAATTTCCAGAAGTTGTCTGCAGTTTGATGTTGAGGTTTGTGTAGATGCATGTCATTTTGTAGCAAACAATTCAACAGGAATTTGTGTAGACGTTTATGTGAGGTTCAGCTCTTAAAACCCTAATCTAGCCATGCAAACGAAGCTGCCCTCCTCCTGCTTTCTCTAAAACTTGCAAACCCTTTTGATCGTTATGTCTGTCTGTTTAGCTTTCTTCCCAAACTCACAATCTGAATTTTTTCTCTAGGAAATAGGAATTGGGGAAGAGTTGGGGCATGGAAAGCTTAGCAGAGTGGAAGGAGGTCTGCAGCGACCGGCCTCTGTGCAATGAGGCAGATACCAGCAGCTTTGGAATGCTTGAGGCGCTGCCGGACCATCTGTTGATTCTATGTCTCGGAGGATTGTCACGCTACCAACTTGCCAGGTTGCAATGTGTATGTCATCGGTTTCGTAATCTTCTCACCCCAGAGATTCTTCTTGAGCACCGCCGGCGGGAGGGCCTATTGGAACCTTGGTTGTGTGTTGTTGGTGGTGTCCATGTATGCAATTTCTGATCCCCTTCCTGCAAATCTCCTTTTGTGATTTCAATTGCAGGTTGATTGAAACCAGCTTCAGGATTCGGTGGCTTTAGGGTTTGAAGAGCCTCGCCTTGCATAAACATAGCAATTTAAGAACCTCACAGATGATTTGAAAACAAGGTTTTAGCAAACGACAAGCTTTTATCACAATTGGGATGATTGGCTGGCACTGATGCATAATTCTTTGCAGACAGGAAAGCAAGAGGAGGTGGCAGAGATGTTCGACACAAGAGCACAGAGATGGTGCTCGATGCCAGCCTTTCCATCCAGTACATTCTTCAATTTTGCTTGTGCTGTGTTGAAGAGTCGCCTTTACATGGTGGGCGGCTTTGCAAGCTTGTCCTCAATGTCACCATCTGTGTCTGTCTATGATTTCAGTACCAACACTTGGCACATGGTTGCTGCCATGCAGCAAACTCGGGAAGCTTTTGCTTGTGGTGTAGTCAATGGGCAGATCTATGTAGCAGGGGGTTTATGTCGGCAACCACTGCATGCAAGCAACCCACGCATCAATACAGCTGAAGTCTACATTCCTGAACTGAACATTTGGAGGAGCATTGCCAACATGAAAGAGGGCAGAAGCTGCTGTGCATCAGCTGTTGTTGGAGACAAGCTCTTTGTAATTGGTGGTTATGGCACCGAAAGCATTCTTCGAACAGTGGAAATGTATGATCCTGTCATTGACAATTGGGAAACACGCTGTGAAATGTTTGGTAATGTTTTCTCTGCCATTACATTCAACTACCAGGTTCTAAGAGATTTGTTGAAACAGAAATACAAGATCCATCAAGTCATTTGACTGGAGACCTGTTCGTCATGACTGCAGGTACTTGGATAATTGCAGGCTGTGCTGCCATTGGGCACTACATATATGTAGTGGGGTCAAACATGCTGGATATGGATAGCCAAGAACTTGCAGTGTATGACACACACAAGGATGTGTGGGAGCTCCAGGGAAGCATACCTCTTTCCTCACTTGTGATTGGTCTCAAATGCAGTCTCTGGGGCTGTGCAGTTGCAGCAATCGAAGGCATGCTTTATGTTGTTGGAGGGGCCAGCTCATATGATGGTGGTGGTCTCAACCTGTGTCTAATGTATGATCCAGAGACTGCTATTTGGAGAACTTTGCAGAGCATGAACAACCGTCGTCATGGTTGTGCAGCTGCAGTCATCTCCTTCTGAAAAAAGAGATTTGAATTCTCTCTCAGGTATCATGGGAGATGATGTGATTAGAAATTGACAAGGTGTTATTATGAAAGGTTGACAACAATAGCCATGTGTGGTCCTTCATTGTAATGGAACTAGCAAAATGTAGCACCCATGTAGCCTTTTACATCTGTGGATGGTGGTACTTTTGTAGGGTTGCACACTCACTCTCATGGGGCTACATGGGTGCACCATCTGGATCTAGATGGTGCTATAACTTCAATGAGGCTGTACACCTCTGTAATGGATCTAGATGGTGCTAACTTCAATGAGGCTGTACACCTCTGTAATGGAGCCAGATTTCACCTTCAAAATTATAAAGACTTTACAGTCATTGATAGCAACATCCTTTTGGTTCTATACTAAGAGCAATTCTACCCAAGGTGTTGCACCTTCACAGGGGATCTTATCCTGCTAGAGAGAACCTAGAACTGCTTTGCTAGATATCCAAAGCCTGTTGAGCTTTTCAATGGATAAGACACAATCAATCTGGCATAATTATGCCTGACCACTAAGGAATGAGAATTCAACTGCCTATTTTATGATATCTTCAGCTTGGAATTACTTTGCACCTTGCAAGATGCATCAATTCCATAGTTTTCAGCAATTCATGTCTTCAGAGTAGCAAATAATTCCCACATGTCCATCTGCATGATGCTCCTCAATCCATGTCGAAAATAAGAATCTACTGCTTACAGTATGTAAATTGAATTATATTCCCTGTGGACTATGATATTCTGATTTGCCAACAAGAATGTTTGCCCATAGACACTTCAGTTTGAGATTTTTCAATTTGAACTGTTAAAGAGTCTATTTAACAAAACTGAGCTCATGGTTTTGACTCTCAACCAATGAAATTGACCTCCACTTTCAATCTGCAAATTGATTTGATTGTGTTTTGCTGGAGAAAAGGAACTACAACATTCAAAAACTTTTTCTACCCTCTCAAACACAGAAAAGATTGAAGGTGCAGTGAGCTGTCCACGGAAAGTGTACTTGCAAGATTGCTGGGGAGAGAGTGCTTTTCAGATGTGCAGAGCTGCAGCTATGGACCCAACCAGGCTTAGAACCTCAAATGGTGGTCTTCCCATCACATCCTTAACAGTAGTCACACATGAGTCTGTGATCCAGAAATGAGCAAAACCATGTTCTGGAACCTCTGTCTACACAATTTGAGCATGGTTAGCTGGAGTGTCCTGTCCAATTTCAAGTTTTTTCTGCGATAGCAAGGATTCCTTCTTACAAGATTCTCTATACAAAAACTTCCTCCACAGCTTTTCAGCTGCAGTAGATTTGGCAATCCACTGCTCATATAGACTGTTGTCTGAGACAATGTTTCTTACATCCAGTTGTCAGCAAACTTGTCCTACAATTCTCAATGCCTTCAACATATGGTTGGTAATGATTCTGCAGCTATGGAGACCACTCGATTGTGGGAAAAAGATCATCATGGAAGGTTGCTATCTGCTACCTCATTTTCAAACTGTTGGAAAACTTGTTGTCAGCTCAAAATTTAGCACAAATTTATGTGGGCCAAAAAGAGAGTTCCAAGAAATTCTCCAATACTATTGGAACTAGAGCTCCAGAGGAATAAGGCTGCAACAGGTATGCAATTAGACAACCCTCTGGGTCAGCAGACCTTTCATGGTTACCTCCCCTGCTATTTCATCTCATATTGCTCAGGAAGAGTACTCCTAACAAAAATCACATATAATCTGCATCAGTCCTTTCAGGCCTGATACACTTAATGCATCATCACCACTTTCCATCACTTGAGTTGAATGTAAGTTTGACAACATGACCAATACTAGCTGTCTGGACAAGGTTTAAAAAGAGTGCCTTACCATTGGAAAGTATTGAAGCTGCTTATGGAAGAAGCATTTCCATGTTCCCTCATCAGGGAATGCTATGCTTATCTGACACCCTCCCAGGACATATTTCCATGAGCAATACTTATGTCATCCTGCCTTCTTTGTTGAGAGAACTACCAAGCTTGAAAAATAGCGAACAATACATTGGTTGAATAATGGAATCATGCAATAATATACATCTGAACAAGAACTCATGTTGCTTGAAAAATAGCCAACAATACATTGGCTGAATAATGTAATCACACAATAGTTACACATCTGAACAAGAACTCATGTTTTCGGCATCTGGAAGCTGATGCAGATGATGTTTCAGCAAGGGGATGCCACTCTCAATGCATGGCAGCACATTGTCACCAAAGTAGAATCTTTCCTCAGATCAATCAAAATGTCAGACTGAGAAGAATGCACAAAGACACATGCAGAAAACCAACAGGAAGATGATTGGGTGACATACAAGAAAAACATGTAGAAAAAATAATGGTTGTACATGCTCAGAAGTGGTGAAGTGCTAGCAGGTAAAAGCTTTACTTGTGCATGAAAAATGTTGAAAATGATAAGGCTTGTTGGATCACCCCTGGAGGTGGGAACATTGGAGAGAGAATTCGGGCTAGAGTAAAAAGCAGTGGCAATAATGTCACCCTCATCTTCCATGCGCTCCAAGGCTCTCATGGGGAAAGAAAGGCTACACACAAGTGTGAAGGATGAGACAAAAACATGCGTGGCAAGGGCATAGATGACGGAGAGCTGCTCAAAGATGATGACATTCATGCAGAGCTGAATGAATGATGCCCAAAATTATGGCCACATGACGACTGCGTTTTTCATGCGCATTTGGTACAAACAGATTGAGGCATCCATCTGCAAAAGTCCTGCAACAACCAAAGGAGAACCTTTGGTGGTCTCCTGGAGCCATGGTCTTCTTCATGCCCTAAATCCCTGGTTTTTTTTATTGCGCCTGAACTTCTGATTTTCTTGGCAAGAAGTGACGCGGTACCGAGTGTGTTTTCTCTGATTCTCCTTGTGTCTCCATGTATGTGTCGTGATTTTTTTCCGCTGAAGAAGCAATCCAGCTTTGTGTTTGCGGATCTTTTTTGTTATTTGTTTGTCTTGAAGCTCTTTGTCAGATTCCCGGCTTGCGTTTTTTTGTATGTCAAAGCTGTACAGATCCCGGTGAACATGGCTAGCTTGTTCTCGCCAAATGGAGGGCAGCATGTTGGCACCGGGGAGCCGTTGTTGTCTAACAATCCTGTCAAGAAATTGCTGAGATCAGCCAAGAGAGCAACGGTTTTTGTGAACCGGCAACTTCCGCTGCTCACGCTTGGAGCTACAGCAGGAGGAGTGGTAGGAGTGTTGGCATGGTATATAAGGGAAAAGGATTTCATGATCGTCAACCTGGCCAAGCAGCTTGAGAAGAGCAGGAGGGAGAAGGAGGAACTGAAACAAAACTTGATCAAAGAACAGGAGGAGCTTGAAGAAAAGCTGATTGAAATTGCCAAGCTCAAGGAGAAGAATTTCCGCAACCTGCTGAAACCTGCTGAATCTCCTCTATTCGATGCAGACCACAACTCTGCATCCCTCACAGGTAAAACACTCGTTAATGAACTTGCCATGTCCTTTGAACTTCAGAATTTCCTTTTCAATGGTTTTTGCATTGCTGTGGTTTCATTCAGAAAAGAAGATGCATGTCTGGTTTATCAGGCTCTCAATTTGTCGCTGCTTTAGAATTTGCTCTTCTCTGGATTATTGAACAGGCAATAATGCTGCAGACACAAATGGTACAGACAAAAATAATAATGAGGAGGATGGAGATGGAGAGTGAGGGTGGTGGAGGTGAAGAAGAAGCTCAGGATCCATGCAAAGGCCTTTTTGAAGACATACATGAAAGGTAAACAAAAGAAAACCTTTTTGCAAGAACAATTATTGCATCACAACAAAATGCACATGTCAGAACAAAACCCTCATGAAGGAGGATTTCTGCAGCATACTCATAGCAACGATTTGTACGCTTTTTGAATATCCCAGTAACAATGACTGATGATTTTCAGATCTTTATTTTCTTTGATCAAGGTCATTATTATCATCCCTTGCAAATTGTCACCTAAAAATTGGACCTCAAAACTGCTGTATCAACTACAGAATGGCCACCTTAAAACTGAAAATTTCTTGGAACTGTAGAATCTTGGCACAAAATTGTGTAATTTTGTGCATCAATTGTCTTTTTGCTTGGCTTTGAGCATGCAGCCTCAAACTTTCTAACCTAGGCTGTTGCCTTGATCTCAGATTTTGCTGCAGCCTCCAGCCATGGGCCTGCATTTTAGCCTCCTCACTCTTAGCAAACAGAACGCAAAATAAAACAGACAAAGGCCTCATTACACGCAAAGTTTGATGGTTGACAGTCATATGCTATCTGTTTGGGTTGCAGAGTTCCTTTCTTATGAGGCTCAAAATTGCAGCTTAGGATTGCAGCAGCACCAGAAGAGGAGCAATACAATGAACAGCAAATGGTGGAGAGCTCTGAAATGTTGATGGATTGTAGAAGCTGCAACAGTATACAAAGTCTTCCTTGAGATTGCAGAGGGAAAGACTTCACCATTGAGGAACATCAATGCTTTATCTGAAACCCTAATCCTGAGTTTTGCTTGAGCGTGGTTTCTTAAGTATGTGGACATGTCTGCGCAACAGAATTTCAGTATTATGAGCTTGTTCTGCTAAAATAAGGGACCTTTACTGAAATTTGATGCTACAATATCAGTACATATTGCAAGGTCCTTCTGTTTCAATGTTGTGTATGAAAGCTACTAACTTCATTACATGTTTTTTATATTCCACAAATTTACAGTTTACACTACTAACTTGCTGAGAGAGATATAGTGGCATACTTCATATGCTTAAAACCTCTTTAAGACACTGATGTTCGTTGCTTTGTTCAAAAGAAAATCACACAAAGGGAGTAGCATTCCAGTGGAGTGCCTGTGAACAAGATATTGCATGCCATCCAATTGCAAGAGAAAAAGCACAACTGAACTCAAAACTGCACTACTTCATGGGATTTGCTTGATTCTCCAGCAACGGTAAACTACAAATAAGTTCTGTTGGTACCAAACTTGCCTTGCTGCACTATGATACATGTGTGAATGTGATCATCATTCTCAACCTCAATTTCTCACTTTATATTGCCAAAATTTTCCGAACTTCCATAGTGAATATGGTGTGCAACCATAGATTTATATCCCATCCCTCCACATAAATCTACAATTCATGCATGACTTTGTTACAAAGTTATAGCCATTGATAGAATTGCTAACTTCCAATGAATCAAACTTTGGGTGAGAGCTGTAGCTAACAAATATTTCTAAATTCTTTTTTGATTAATTTTTTCTGATCAACTGATCAGCCTTCTAGAAGCAACACATTAAATTTGCCTGGAAAGAGAGATATTGTTGTAGCTTTAACTCCAATTCCCACTATTGATCGCGCGTGTCCATGGTGCCATTGTCGAATATTTAATTAACTTTCAAAAATTCAAATTGACATTCAGTTTTAAATCATGTTTGAGTATTAATCAACTAGAAACTAATGCCGCTTGCACTCTCATGAAGTTTGAGGGTTGAGTAGCATACTTTTAAAGCAAAGAAAGAGTCATTATGACTCTTTCTCATCAATCTCTCAACTTACTCATGTGCACATACTAGAGACCATTTATTTTTTCCAATTTCCTGATGGAGCCAGAGTGACAAGCATCCCTAGACAGATTTCAACTTAATTGGCTACATCATTTCAAAGAACTCTTAAAACTGTAGCCAGTACACATAAATGTGACAACACCCTGCCCCAAAAAAACCAGTTTTCTTTCATTTATAGGTGATTTTTTAAAAAGGGAATTCGTGACAGACTATTCCGTTTTTTGACAACATTCTGAAAAAAAACAGAATGACTAGAGAGTCTCTTGATTTTTGTCTGAAAGTACTTAATAAACAAGACCCACTGAATGTGCAAAAGATAAAACAGGGAAAGAATAATTTTTTTATATTTTTCTTTAACTTTTGACATAGTTACCAGGTATTTATAATTTAAAAACCAGAAATGATTTAATTAATGTTGAACTGGCCCAGCTATTACAGGATTTAACTTCCCTTTCACCAACAATTCTATTGGAGAAAAAAACCATGGTTGGTTGCTACAGAGGAATACAAAATTCTAGTGGGTGGAAAGCTGAAACCACCGTTGTGTGGTTATTGGAAATGGCACTAAACAATGGGGATTGCTCTTAAGATATAAAACCATGGTTCTCAAAAATTCAAAAGAGCATATAATATATAACCTTGGTTCTCAAAGAATCAAAGCACCATTTTTGACATATGACCATTGTTCTGAAAAAAGAACCAGTGAAATTATCAGTCAGACTCGGGCTACAGCTTGTTTTCTACAATTTTCAATTTCCTCCAAATTTTTGGGCAATTGAGGTTAAGTAAAGCACTGGCAGAATTGTTTTTCTAGTGTATGTAGGGTACGTTAGCAAGCTCAGCAAAAGGGATCATCGTTTCCAAAAATAAAACACCCCATCCCCTTTTTCTTTTACAATAATACCCATCTAAGATAATGGGAAAAAAATAAAAATAAGTTTCTGCCAGTGTTCTGTGTGGGGCAATATCCTTGTAGGCACAAGATTTCCCAGAATAAGTACCCCCTGGCTTAGCATTGCCCACACACTTATTTTGGTAACACCAAACTTTCTCGCATTACCATACTCAATTTTGTTCAGGATGTTGGTAACTGATTTTACATTAGAGAATTGAGAAACAAAAATATTTGTGCAGCCAGTGCTTCTTTTTCAATTTTGTTCAGTTGGTCCAGTAGCAATCATGAACAAGAGTATTTAGTCAAATTTGATGATATTCAAAACATGAAAGTAGAAAATTGTTTTGCCGACTTTCATGTTGTATGCAGTTGTAGCAAATTCTGGCCAATACTTTCTTTTTTCACATTTTTTAGCGAATTGTTTTTCGAAAAATCAGTAATTTGTAACAGAATTTTATTTTTCCAACTTTTGTTTTGCAAAATGGCGAAAATTCACCACACAAAAATCCATTGTTTCCAACAAGCCTAATATCTGCAGGATACAAACAATGATATGCCAACATATTTGGACTACACTCTGTCCCACAGTTTGTGCCACTGGCATTAGTCCAGACCAGAACTGGTGACAAACAGTTTTGGAAATAAAAGTTTTATTCAGCCAATGAGAAAGCTCAGCATGTAGTTATGAGAGGTCCCGGTTTTTTCTTTTGGAGGGGGAAGGGACTTTTTGTTTCTTCCCTTGTTTGCAATGTGTCACTATCATATTTCCATGGCGTTCCCCAAGTTCCCAAGTTATTTCACAAGATATGCACCGTATGTTCTTCAATTTATCCCATATGGTTCACCTCTCATGTACATAAACTGAGAAGGCGAGCTGTAGTGAAGTATACTTGATACTATTTTACAAATAGGGGCTTAACAAGGTAATTTTATTGTGTGGTTAATGTTCCCAAAAAATCTATGATGAGCCAATCAATATGGCTTATTCAAAAAGAGAGAAAAAGTTGAGTGCACACATGAATTAATATGAATCACTATATCACTTTAAATAGTTCGGAACACATAACTTGAGCATCATATTACAAACTGCTTGAAAAAATATTCAAAAACAAAATCTCAAGTTTTTATGTCTCTTTGTTGATTTCCTGTTTACATAGTCATACCATAAATGCCACAAGTCCTGTGAGGGAATAACTCGACAGAAAATATGCAAAGTCTTTCCATCTTCAATTTCCTGGGAGCGTTTAGGAGAGCCTCAGAAACCCTAAAGAAATCTGTCTACGGTAGTACATGTTACATTGAAGCAGAAAATTTTCTCCAATATGCAAACTCGTAATTGTTTTCTATCGATGGTCAAAATCGACGGAACTTTGCTGCTACTTTGACAATCACATGTTCAATCAGAGGTAGACTCCCAAGTTCACAACACTATGATTTCGATTCTCTACATGAGCTCTCAATTCATCGACAAAAGTCAGAACTCGGGAATCTCAACCACAAATGTTGTATTGCGTGTCTAACACTCTTTGGCGACCAGGTGTCTTTCTCTTGTGTTTTTTACTTACTGGAAGAAGGCGGTGTGGGTAATGAGTTCGGTGATTATAAGGGAGGAGAAGCCAATCATCGCTAGCCGTCCATTCCATCGCTCTGCTTTGGCTGTGAAGGGCCCGAAACTGCGAGCATCTGTGGACTCGCCGCTCATGATGGGTACCAGTGATGCATATGTGAACAGTTGGACAACTCCCAAGAAGTAAACAAGGCCGAGAGTATCAGGATTGAAGACCTGCTCCAGTACTGTCAAACCGGTCAGCTTCTCAGCCAGCACAGCCCACGCGAACCCCAGCATTGCCTGGAGCAGTAGCAACATCATTCATTCAAGAGAGAGAGAGTCAGTAATCAGAGTGCAAATACGTTGCATACATATCATAACAGAGAATCATGGGTAGTTAAAGCATCTGCAGCGGTGCTATAAACCTTAACTTGGATATTTCTCACATCCAAGTTTTAGTTATTTAATTTTATCCAACCCCACCCACAAAACTAAAAACTGGAACCGCAAATAGGTGTGAGACTACTAATACCAACCCACCTGAACCAACGAAACTATCAAGCCAACCATAAACAGGGAGCAGTCAACAAATACAATACAGAAGCTGTGCATTTTTCCAAGGTCGGAGCAATCTTCCATTAGATACATTAGATGTAACTGCTACACCTCATCCAAGAAGGGTCACATTCGGAGCACCGGTGGGGATGCTCTATATAGTTATAATACAGAAACGTCAGTTTCAGCACAAATGGAAGAGCTTGCAGCTCGAACTGGATTACCAATCGGCCGTTGATTGTCTCTGGTGCAGCGCCATCGAATGCCATTACACTCCAGAACGACTTGCTGCCAGTCTCGGGCCTCCTCTCCAGCTCGGGACGAGGGTACAGAGATCCGGAAGTGGGTTTCGCCCCGAATACTGATTTCTTCTCGGACTCATTGGTTTCCTGATTCCTCAGAATATCGTCCTTGGTGATCTCCTGCTTCGTGCTCTCGTCAACAGCTCTCTTCGCATCAGCCAAGGGACCTTTTCCACCACCGCCGGTACTGGATTCGCAACGAACCCGCCCTCCTGCAGTCAGTGAAGTCATCAACTTGGGACTAGTGATTGTTGCTAAGCGAGCGCCACTCAGGTGCTTGCTTGCGCTGTTTTGAACTGGCAAGCTGGCCCGCAGACCTACAACCTTAACTGAAGCCATCTCCATCATGGTAGCTGCCATGACTACACCTGAAAGCAAATCTTCTACACTCTCCTCGCCGAAAGTGAGTACTGTAATATTATGCACTGAAGTCCACAGCAAACACTGATGAGATCGAGACTAGCTAAATGAAACAACCTCAACGAAGGCCAAAAGTCTTATGACAAGACTCAAAGATAGGCGTGAAGGTATGGAGTGAAGAAGAACAATACGTCTATTGAATAATGCTAGCTATGTTGCAATAACCAAGCTGAGAGTTGGCGCAGTTTTATAGGAAATGCTAGCGAGCTGATCGATCATTACACTTGACACAAAACTTGCCCTAGTGATATTGTCGCTCCAGAGCCGATGGGAACGGCTGGCGTGTCCGCACAAGAAGCTTCCCAGCATGTAAAGTGCAATGTCCTTTTCACATCGTCGTCGAGGAGAAATGGATGGTTGGCTGCACTGCACAGACGTGGACGACAACAGCAGCGTCTACGCACCCGATTGCAAAGTGCTGCACGTGCGGACGTACTTCCCCCCCTTTTATTACACACACGAATCTGGGCCATCGATTGTCCAAGTTCAAAGCTTCAAAATGATCTCTTTAAAGTTTTTCCCACTGATATTTAAAACCCTAAAACTCTTTTCTCATGGGTAGTATGACACTTTAGTTGGCAAACTAGGTCTGCATCTGGACTCTTTTTGTTATTGGTGGGTGAAAAATGCACACGTAGATCACTTGCCTGTCCTTAACAAGCACATCATTCACTTAAGTGCTCTGGCCACTTATGGCGAATTCAACTGAGTGTGGGACTGGTACTAGGCTAGAACCCTGGTATATAGACTGAAACTGGTCCTGGTGTCGTAGAACCAACCGCACTTACATGCCACACTGATATGACCTGAGGCAATACAAGGCTCGTACCAGTACCCGTTTGGTAATGAACCTACTTAAGATGAGCTTCAAACCAGGATTCTACCAATCTCAATACCAGGTATATAGCAGTTTTGTGCGTGTGAGTGCCAATAGCCGTATGTATGGCATATAAAATCTGTGTAAGTGTATATCATTTACACTTACATGGCATTTTTTTGGGTACTTACACTTACACCCCTGGCATGTATATGTTATATATATGTTTCTTCTTTTTTACTTATATATACACGCGGGCCATGTAAAATACAAAAATTTGTACTTACACAACCTCATGTAAAATTTTAGACTCATGTAATATCCATGTAAATGGATTAGGGTTTGGAGTTTGGGGGAGCTACTTGTTTTGTTTTTGTTTTTTGCACCATTGCTTTCCAAGTCACCACCTTCTTTTCAATTGTCGTCTCTAGGTAAGCAAAATGTTTGTGTAACTCCTTGTGGTTGTGATTTTTTCATGTTTCCTTGTTTTCGCGATGGTGTTCCCATGTTTGTGATGGTTATATTGTGCATACCTTTCCCAGCCTTTGTCATTTCTTATGTGTAGATATTCGGACCGGTAGAACTAACACAACAAAGCTCAAAGGAGCTCAAAGTCGACTCTTTCTTAAAGTGAGCAAGACCATGAGCCTTAACATAAGGCTTTTATTGTTTTTACTTTTTACATTCTTCTTCTATTTCTTGGTCGTCTCGTGTCTTGTTGTCATGCTCTCCTTCATCCTTTCTTCTATGCAAAAATATTAGAGGTCTAAGGTCAGAGCTTAATTGACATTTGACCCTAATCAATGCCTTCTCAAACAAACAAGGCCACAAACCTTGATTGGTCATCTTGTTGTCTTGCTACCCTTTGTCCTTTTCTTATGTGCAGAAGCTCAAACCTTCTTGGTTATCTTGTGGTTTTGGTTCTCTTTTGTATTTTCTTATGTGCAAGAAGTTGAACCTCTTGGAGTGGTGAAGGTTAAAGAACTCACATTGCCATCGCACCTTCAACTTGAGATGAAGAAACCCACCTATACCCCCTTGTGGTCTGAATCAAAGTTATGTGCTTTGAGTTCTGTGTCAAAATTCAAGAGTTGAGTAGGTTGAGTAAGAACTCAAGGAGCTATACGTGAGCTCTAACACTTTGAGCTTAGAGCACTAATTTCAACGACCATTTCAAATAATAATTTTGTGATTTAATAATTTCAATCAGTAAATTAATAGTAGGTGATTTCGACAACCATGCTTATGTTCACTTCTAATGTGCAATGTTTTTTTGGACTCCAAAACCAACCAAGTTGGGAGTCCAATTGTAAAAAGCTCTAAGTCCCCCTGTGTTTGCCCACTGGCCTATTTACCCTAAGTGAAAGAAAGAATATACATAATCTTCTTTGGAAGTGTTCAAAATGCATCCACCTTTTGTGACGAACCAATCAACAAAACTCATGATGACTAACAAAATAAAATTGAATCCTCTTAAAAAGATCTTAAGATCTAGTTAAGAATGCATGGCCTTTATGGAAACAAAAGATGTTTTAAAAGTTTATTTGTTGGACACTTTTTCCAAATAAATTTTTTAGCACATCCTTTCTTTCTGAAAATAACATGGTCCCAATCAATTCACAAGACAACACTTTAGTTGCAGTAATGCACCGTTATATGTGGGTTTGATATCAGTTATATTTGGGTTTGATATCAATGGGAATGTTTTTTATTTTCAAAATGTTGAATTGTTATGCAATCAATTAGCCACACACCTAAGGCCACTTTAGACAAAGGTCCAAAGAACGAGGTCCAATGAAATCGAACAATCTTATTTGTCAAGAGCTTTAAATTGGTCCCAAGGCCTCTAGATAAAGGTTCAAGACCAGGACAAATCAAATGTGATTTAACTTACATGCACATCATTTTGGAAGGAAAACCAATTGGTCCAAACTCAAAATAAAAAGCTTAAAGGAAAGTTCATGGTTTGGAGAACCAAATTGTAAGCTAGGGTCCAAGGTTGCTCAATTTTTTGCTTTTTTGTTCTTTTTCACTGTTTTTTTAATCCCTTGTTGTTCAAATTCTGTGAAAATGGAATACATGTTGTGGATTGAGGATATTATTGAGAGCACACTAGTTCACTCATTTTTTACCAACTTTTATGTTGACATGGCTGATTTTGCATATCCTCACAAGGGGGTTCACAAGGTGGTTGTTAGAAGGAGTGCATTTACAACCCTTTCAAGTGTACAAATGGAGGTGAATTGAAAGGTGGGCAGAAAGTGGAGGGTTGCAACATCAATTTCTACAAGTGGAAGGGAATTTCAATTTACAAAAAATCCCTAAATTGATTCTTATTCCAAAGAAGAAAACACTAAGAAAGAAGGCAGTTATGATGGAAAATGAAGATAAAAAAAAGAAAGAAAGTGGTTATGATGAAAGATGATAAAAAAAATTAAAAAGCAAGAAAAATGAGGTGAATAATGAAGTTTACACTTCATTGCTCTAAGAGGAGAAATGGAGCTTGAAAAACATAAAATTTTTAAAACCATGAAAAATATGAAGAAGAAGAAAGAGAAGATCAAAAGTTAACCTCTCACACGTCAATCACACATTTTTTATATCGGACCCCTAGCCTTTAGACACACTCATTGTACCTTAGGAAAAAGTGTTTTTTTCAAGTGTGAAGAAGGGTCCAATTCAAGGTTCAAATGGTCCCTGGGCTTTTGGTTCAGGGACCCTTGTCTAAAGTGGCCCTTAAGAAACTAGTCAAGCAGTTCTGTCCTGCAAACATTGCATTTTGTGAGTGAAGGCCTTTGAAACAATTTTGTTCAAAAAAATGACAGGCAAAATAGTTGGAAACCTCAAAACTCTAAATGCCCTCATGAGGGTTATCCTTTGAGGGGAGCACCACCAGTAGATGAAGTCCATTGAAGTGGTGCCTTTCAATCTCTAGAACCATGTAGTTTTCACTTGGTGCAATATTTTGAGGAATGTTCACAAAGTTGTACTGTAAACCTGTGAGTTCATTTTATGGGAACTTCATGAAATATTTCCTGTTTTGACTGTTACTGGTTTGGTCCTGCCACAACAGGCTGAGCATTATTATGCAGTGAGCCACTTGTTAGTCCAGGCTACTGAAATATTGTGACTTTACACATTGAATGGCTGTAAATTCTGTCTTGTGATTGAACTCTAAAGTGCGACTCTTTTTTAATCCCAGTCACTACAAAATGGAAATTTTTTTCTGGAAGTTCAACAAAAAATGTGCTTGGGGCGAGGGTGTTCACAACTGACCACTGGCAACCAGATGTGAAGATGATTTGAACCCACAAGCTCTTGCAAGATGGCCATGAATTCTAACCACCAGGCTCGTGGGCTTGATGCTTCTCTCAGAACATGTCTCAAAAACAGCATCTATGATAGAACAATAAACCAATTTAACCAATTCCTTCTATTGAAGATGGCTGAAGCTCTCTCTCTAGTGTCTCTGTAAACCAAATGGCACCAAGCTTTGTTGCTGAACCTGATCAAAATGGCGGAAGTCTGCAGACACCAAAACTTTGATGGTTCAGATGTGCAATTTCTCGCAAAAAAAAAGATCAATTTCAATCCTCTACATTTCAACTTGAATTACAAAAGATCATGATACAATTGTAGCCAATTTAATGAGGGGCACACAGGCTAGCCATCAGAACCTTGCACTGAGGCACAACCATGAAGGGATCCATATTGGTCTATGGTTATATTTCCAACCACATCAAGTGTCTGTAGTAGAATTTGATAAGATATATCTTAAGCCCAATTTGAGCACAATTAGTTGAAGCACTTAAAAACAAACATTGTGGAAGTATATGGTGAGCTGTCACTCAATGAGGTAGTTTCTCTGGATTGCATTCATGATCCATCCTCCAGTTGGTAGACAGGAATCACAAAGTTTCAACAATGCAGTCTTCAACTGTAAGTATAGCATACTAGATCGTAATTGTTATAGCATGGGATCAAACATGAGAATAGTTATAGAATGCATACCTTGCAACTGGTTGATGTTGACTTGAGAGATCATTACCAACTGGATCTTTGAGGACCCTCAAACGTCTGAGAATTGAATTGAAGATCAGAAAGAATGAACCTCAGAATTTCATCATTTTCCAAAATTGAGTGCTTGGGAAGGAATCTTTTTCGTTTTCAAGATCACAGACCAACAAGACTACCCAGTTTTCATGTTCTTTGCATTGCAAATCAGTTTGATGATGCTCAGAGGAATTGATGACTGTTGCACACCACAAACCAGCTTTTGCCAAATTTTGGCAGTCTCAGATGTTACATCTGCCAGGTTGCTGGAATAGAAAGAAAAAATCCTCCATGACCTTCCACCTGGGTCTAGCCCTCTTTCAGTGTCAACCAAGGAGTTTGAAATTGGTGCAATTCGGTGCAAGTGTGAACTTTGGAACCAGCCACTATAATGCTTGTTCAAAAACTTGGTCATTCCCTGCTGCCTCAATGCTCCTGGTGAGGCAAGCTTTCTACAAAGTTCCAAGAAGGTTATGTGATCTGGCTGTATCACCATGACTCGTGTGGAAAATGTATCAGGCACTGAGTAACTTGGCATTGCTGCAAAGGGATCAAACTCCAATAAGAAATTGCAATTGTCCACAAAGACAGAAGCAGGATGAACAAATATCAGCATCTTATAGCTTGTCTGGTTCCAAACATGCAGTACCAAAGAAGACCCATCCAGAACATGGTCCCCAACTTCAACAGGATCAACAACCACAACTGCACTGAAAAGACTGCGGTACTGGCTCCATTCCTCCCTCTTTAGTTTTGAATGCACTAAAAGAAGAGTTTTGTGCCATGAAGGATGTGTGTGATGTTGTGCATATGTTGCAGCCCAGCCTGCATTACATTGTGACTGCTAGTGTCAAAACCACAGAGTTACAATTGCAAACATATAAGAGACATAGCTATACTTTGGCGCTTGCATACACTCAAGGTTCTACAAATTGCACATGATATTTCACATCAATGTACCACATGCATCAAACCTGTCATCATCATTACCTTTGTACAAATATGAGCATGATGTTGCAAGCATTCTCAACAGAGAAACAGAAGCATGCACAGTTACCTGCCACAGCTGTAAGTTGCTCAGCTGCCCATATAACAGTCACAAATGCTTTTTGGGCATCATTTGGATGCAGAAATGGTTGCTGCATGAGTGCTTGCCTGGGCCTCACTGGCCATGTCAAATTTTTGGCATTGCCAGATAACTTACTAAGAGGAGACTTGGTCTCATCTTCCAGTGGCTGGTACTTGTTGCTCCTTAAAGCCTCCAGCAGCTGTAGCCACAAAGAGCACCATGGATTTGAAACTGCACCTTGCACACCAAAATTGACATCCTTCATTTGTATCTCATGGGTGCTTGCAGAGTCTGTCTCTTCAGCTCTTGTCACCATCTCAGGCACTGAAGCTAGCATTACCTTTGGAATACGCACAACTGCAGGAGGCTCCATTGTCATGTTTCCAGGTTTGGCTTCACCTAATGATAAGTGTACTGGCAGATTGTAATAGAGTGGAAGGCGATGCCTAGCAGGCATTTGAAACCAACCACTGAAGTACTTGTTCAGCAAAGCATATTCAGAGCTGGGCTCTGGTATGACAGATTCCTCCAACCCTCCCAATATGTCAGAATAAGTTGATTCCGAGGGCTCTAAGACAAACAAATCAGGGTTAAACTCATCTGGAGCATTGATCTGTGGAGCAGCTGCTGGTTCTGGGAGCTGAAATAAATGGTCCAAATTCACTAAAACTAATGAATTCACCTCAAGAAAGATTACCTTCTTATACTCCACTAGTTGCCATGCACTCAGTTTTCCAAGACCCTTCCATCTTCTCTTGTTTGTTGTGGTGTTCACACTTTTAACAACATCAAAATGCTCCCTCAAAGTGCTGTTCTCAACATTCAAGCTGGATTGTGCATTGATTAGGAGAACCAGGTCATGCACAGTTCCAGAGCTACGAAGAGACTGGGCCAACACAAGTGCAGAAAAAAACATGCGGCTTGATTGCAGCAGTGTAACATAGGCATACTTATATGTGCGAGTTACTAGATTCTCGCCAACAATTCTGCGGGCATCTCGCATTGAACTTGCATACTGGTCACATTGGACTAAGTATCCAAATTTCTCACAAAGGACCTGCATGTCATCAAATTCAAGCATGGAATTTACATAGTTAGAGACAGCACAGGATAGATCTAAATTGTTATCTCAAGTAGTTGTGATGAGCATCAAATTAGTGGATAGAACTTCTGCAAAAAAAGGTGCAAAAGTCTAGAAGACAAGGTAAGAATATGCTTAGCAGACAGAATTCTCCCCAACAGCAGATGATGAAACATGTAGGCTTTGGATCAGACATGCACCTGCTCTTCTACATCAGGAACGGCTTTGGCATAACTGGACCGCAATTCCATGCCATTCCACACCCGATGAAACTCAGCAATACATTCTCCTCGGTCTTTTCGGTGATCTACACGAGTGCTTAAACCCATGCTAGTAATTTCTTCATTTGAGTTTCGCATGTCTCCCCAGTCGCGGGGCTTACCATCCACAAGCAGGGGGCCAAGACCACTGAAAACAAAAATAAAAATTGTCAAATATGGACACAACAATCTGATTACAGAGACAAAGATCAAATCAGTCAATAAGCAAAATATTTCTAGTATGCATCAATCTACACCATGGGAAAGGAACTGAAGATTCTACCTGTGATTTGAGACCAAGAAGTTCATGGCTATATCCTCACAGTTCATGCCATTATCCACATAGTTTCTCACACCTGCTGGCATTTCACAAGTGTAAAGGTACAAGTACTCAGTGGCAAGAATCATGAGTTTTGTCAGCATGATGGAATATTTTTGAGGGTCCTTTGCATAGATCCAAGAGTGACTGTCAAGCTGATATGAATGGGCTCGAGGAAAGAAGCCCACAATGCGCTTCTTATTTTCATACCAAACCTGCATCAAATCACACATGTAAAGCCATGTTATTGATTGCAAATACTCTGCCAGTTTGTGGCAGCCCTAAAAACACAGAGCTAAACATGGAGCTTACGGAATTTCTGAAGACTAGTTGTCATGTTTTTTGTGGTCTGGTACAGTACCTGAAGTGCAAACTCAAGACTACTGAGATCAATTGAGATATCGTCATCACAGATCATGATTGCCTTGGTTTTGATGTAAGCTCGTGGTAGAAACCTATCATTTAAACTTGAGGATGCTTGTCTGATGATGTAAATTGGAGCTCCAAGACTGATGAAGTCTATCTCTGTGAAAAGAGATTGAGGAGTAGATGTATTGCCCCATAACAACAACACTGAATGTACCACTGTGGAAGCAGTGTACATTTGCAGATTTTCTTGCAGTAATGGCAATCGAGCTTCAGCAAATCCATTCACTAATATGGTGAGTTGATCAGATCGAAGCTCCCGTTGCTGAGGATACAAGCTCCTATCACATATATCATCACTGTCTACATTATTTCTGCTCTGTGTCTTTGATCCATGTGTCACAGGTTTTGATCGCAATGCTGAGGAATGCAAAGTCCATCGCAGCCAAATTGTCACCAGTAAGAATGCTGGCAGAATCACTGCACGCAGCATAGAAGGATCAGGAATGTTGGCCCATTTTACTCACAAAAATCTCCCATGTCAACTGAGCCCTGAGCTTCTGTCCAACACAGGATTGCATGAAAGCTTGAGAAGAACGTGAGCAAACTCACCTTGGAGTCTCAACATGAGCACAACCCGAGCTACTTAACGAGAAAGGAAACCGATTTGGACATAACCAGAGCTTGACAATTCTCAGCACGGAAGAAGATTAGTAACAACCCAACTGCACAAAGCCCATCTAGTCAATGGACATACCCCAGAGCTTGGAAGTCCAGTAGCTAGCTGCAACTTGAAGTTGTTTCCTCTTCTTCCTGGATACCATTTTTCGACGAAGTCTCGACAGCCTTCACCTCGCTGAGCTTTCACTTTTGCACATTGCGAGCTTATCTTCCGAATTTCTGCTATTGCGAATTGGGAGCTTGCCTCACATCTGGGTGTTATCTGTAGAGGCACATGTGTACGACAAATTTTGTTGACGGAAGCGATGATGGCTGCGAGCTCCACATCTTCACATGTTTACGCAATTTTCATCACACGTACAAGCAAACAAGGCGATAGTGCGGAGTTTTCGTGCCACGTAGTTGAAAATTACTACCGTTCACCAATCTCTTTTCATCAATCGCAGAAAACTGTACATCTCGTGCACGTTTTGATCTTACAAAGTATTGATCTAGCCATGGGGTCACAGTCACAGGTGGGCAAACGCTGCTGCAGACGACGAGGTGAAAAGAGAACTAGCCAAAGGAAGTGAAAAAAGAAAGAAGAAAATCCCTGTATAGAAAAATCAAGGACGAGAACCCATCCAACAAAAGTACAAGGCAAATGAGAGCACAAGTAGACACAACCCAGAGGAAAGAAACGAAAGCTAACAATCAACGAAAAAAGAAAAGAAAACCCTATGCAAATATGACCCCAAGTTACAAAGTGATGATCAATGATAACAAAGAAGACCTAAGATGAAAAATTTATCATCTGTCACAATTCAACTAGTGACAGCTAGTTATGATGTGTGGAAGAGATGAAGAACCTCGACCAAGTGCAACAACTCATTGAAGAATCATTATGGCTTGCGCACACTACAAGGCTATGGACACACTTTGTCGATAATGAGAAATGAACATCACAAGGATTAAAAAAGATTACTAATGTGCAATAATGGTATGTGTACAAGTGACCAAGAATGAATTGAAACAAAAATGAAGACACCCATACATTTAAATAGCAAAGGGAATGAAATCATCGATTAGTGTTCATTCGACATAGGATCATGTCTTCTCTTATGCAGTAATTATTGTTCCATGTGATGTTGTCATCAATTTTTGTTGCACCATATTTATGTGCATCAAATCAACAATGATAATGTCCATCAAAATACAAAAGTCGTCTTTAGTAATAAGAATATCCACTCATTGTTGAAAGTGGCGAGGGAAAAGGTGGGAGACCTCCCTTTGAACATGTGCTCTATTCTCCAAAGCAATAGCTACAACAATATCCCGAAATGTGTTGTGGGTTGTTGTACGCTCACTTTCACAAGATCACCAAAGCAAATGGGTATTTAGATTGTCAATGTTATGACCACATTGATGTTGTGAAAGGTGCATAACTATAGGATGTGGCAAGACAAGACGGGTACATAATGTTGTAAAAAAATGGGCCGATGATAAACAAAATGTTGGTGTGGTAAGACGAGCTAATAACCAAGTGCCAGTGTTAAGGGGATAAGATGACTACACGATTTGGATGAAAAGCACATTTAAACAAGGACTAATCATGGAACATTATTGGTTTGAATTTTGAATTCTTGTTGTTTTTGGAAACATGATGATGTGACTTAGGACCGCCCAAAAGAAAAAGTTATGGGGAGGGGATGAAATAAAAACACAATTTTGGGAAGAGTAGGAAAAGCTATAGGCACTTTGTAATAGAAAACCATAGATTTATTTTGATATACCATAGATTGTATTTATTGTTTGGATTTCATTTCAACAAAACATGGGATTTTATAATAATTTTGATTAATGTCTTTAGTAATACATAACCTACCCACTTGCTACCTATCATCTTATCACTTGCTACCTTCCTTGTAATCTTATAGTGATATGAAATAAACATTTGAAATAAAAAATTTGACCAAATTTGGACACCTTTTGATGTTGTAATCCATTGGTAAGGACTTGGTTTATCATTGTGAAAGTGAAGGGTTCAATTCTTAATACTTGCAACCTATGTGCATTTTTAAGGGGCTAAGGTAAATAGGCTAGAGTAAAATAGTTACATAAATAGGTTACATAGGTTATATGACACACCCCCAAGCTCCTTGATGGACTCAACTACGAATCCAAAAGTGAACAACGGAAGGAGACGAAATTGGGGTGCGTTCCCTAACTTGTAGCACTTTGGGGGCAGAGGGGCATGCTGGATCTCCGAAATGGGATTAAGAAGATTGACAAGCAATTCAATCACTCACACGGACTTGCACAAACCAAACAACAAGTTGGTTAATGTGTAGTTGGAACACTTTGGTGCACGAACGAACCATGAACAAACATGGACTCACAAAACTCACCACGGCCCGAACTTGGGGGAAACCATCACCTTCCCCCTTATAGTATTCTTTGTGCCTAGCCACGGGACCAACACCCAAATGTCATTTTGTCTCAAGACTCCCAAGTGGGAGTCCCGAAATTCCCATAGTTAGGACTCCTACGCCTATGGGGGCCCATAACTTTGTGTGAAAACCTCCGATTGAGATGAGGTCAAAAGCAAAGTTGTAGCCCTCATCAAGAGCTTTTCAACGGTATATTGCAAACCACCTGCACACAAGGAAATTGGGGCGATTCCTAACGTTTAATGGTCGGGAGTCAATTTGATAATTTGACTTCCGACCTTTCTTTTGGCCATAACTTACGTGTTAAATGTCCAAATGGGTTATGCGAAACCATTTTAGACATCTACGTTCCAAAAGCTTTCCAATGATATAAGGAATTCCTCGATCCAATGGGTTTAGACCCTTGCAATTACTATCTGAAAGCTTAGGAGTCCATCGAGGAGTCCATCGGGACTCCAACTCCCAAAGTGGGAGCTCACTTGGGAATGTGGAGGTTCATTCTCTCACACTCTCCCACATTCTTGGGAGCATGAAGTAGGCCAAACATCCCTTTGTTTTGCTACAATGTTGGAGCATTCCAATAATTATTGTGTATGCAAACAAAAATTACACTTAAATTAATGACACTCCTAGGGGTTTTGACCCTTAAATGAAGACCTTCAATAGTTAACTAAAAATATGAACCTTGAATCCATAAGGCAAAATATGTGACGCGCCCCCAAGTTCCTTGTTAGATTCAAAAGGGGTCTAACTATGTTAAAGAGCGGAAGTAGTTAAAACGTAGTGTCGCTCCTAACTTCCAGCACTAAAGGGGGTGAGAGGGGCATGTTGAAAGCTCCGAAATTAGACTAGGAAGAGGGACAACTTATTTAGTTAATCGGTCCTGCATCAAAACCAACCAACAAGTTAGTTAGTTCACATTTGGAATCACTCTTGGTGTTGGGACAAGCCACGAGCAACATGGACTCACTTGACTCACCACGACTCGAACTCAGGGGAAGCCACCACCTTCCCCCATATAGTATTCTCTACGTTGCTCCGCCACACCCGCATCCAAATGGCTTTTAGTCCCGAGACTCCAGGAGGAGTCCCGAAACTATCTAATCCCGGGAGCTCATAACTCCCGGCCCAGACCTCTAATTGGGATGAGGTATGAAGCAAACTTATAGCTTTCTTCAAGAGCTTTCCAACGGTGTGTTGCACTTGACCTGCACACACCAGGGTTGGGTCGATTCTCGACTTTTAGTGGTCAGGAGTCAAATTGCCAGTTTGACTCTCGGCCCTTCTTTCGACCATAACTTGTGTTGCAAATGTCCGAATGATTCATGCGAGGCCATTTTCGACATCTAAACTTCAAGACCTTTCCAATGGTATAAAAACACCTCAAGGCGAGGTGTTTTGATTCCTGCAATCAAGCTCTGAAGTTTTGGGAGTCCCGGAGGATTCCAAGTTCCCACTTTTGGGAATGCGAGTCTCATCCTCACACTTGCCTCAAAGTTGCGACAATATGTTTTTGAAGGTCAAAGAAATTGTTAAAAACGATTTGGACTCCATGGTAAATGGTAAGTTTTTCCCAGTTAAATGTTCCTTATGCATAAAACTTAATTCTTGAGGCAAACTTCACATTCATGAATTCTCCTTGTGGCTAATGTGATGTAGGTTTTCTATTTGTTGAATTGAAAAAAATTACAAAGATTAAAAATGGATTAACATATTTTTTGGAATTTCACATCTAGTTGAAATGGTGGTTTTTTGTTTACTGAATTAAGTTTGTACATAGGTTATCCATATTGAGTACATCTAGATCTTAACAAGTATGATCTTCTATATGAGGTGATGAGTTAGGCATTGGTAGTTTTCTAAAACCTACTACTAGACTCCCAATCATGATCATTATGGGTATTGCAACATTGTAACTTATGTTGTATAATGGAAATTTTGGGCCCAACAAGTAATTTATTTTGGGGTTTCTTAAAATGAATATTGTCATTTAGGTTGTTCATTTGCTTACATTGTTTCTGGTGGTGAGTACATTGGCTATTGTATGTGACTAAATGTCATGTGTTTACATTTACAGTTGAAAATACAAAATCATTCCAAGTTGAGTATGGATCAATAAATGTAAATTATATGGCTCACAACGAAAACACCAAAAATTTTAACCCCATGAATGTCTTATCATATCCAAATCCAAAGAGGGACATTCCCATGTCTTCACCAAATGCAAGGTTTTCTGCTAGTCTTCCATTCCAACTTGAATGCACTGCAACTTCACCTAGGTTAAGTCTGTACACTGTACAAGATGAGCTACTAGTGCATGACCCACCAACAAAGAAACTAAGGGCCCTAAACTTTGCAGAGGAATGATATTATCAATTTGAGGAGACATTAAACCCATCAAACATACAAACCTTGACAAGTAAAAAAGATTTAGGTAACCTTGAACCCCATCTCAAATGGCATTTTGTTTCAACAATTTTTCACATTCTCAAATCAAGTCAGAATTATGTTATTATGTTTTCACAAATTTCATTAGTTGCATTTGTGTGTGCAATTGTGGACAATGTTGTAAATTGCCATGTTGACAATCCCATTAATCCAAAACCTTCCATTACAAAGGTAATTGGGAAGAAGGTATTAGTTTCATTGTCATCAACACAAAAAAAGGGCAGATAAGAGATCAAGAGGTCTGGGTACTACAGTAGTCATTCGGTTAAGTCCGCACCTTGATCTGGGCGTCCTAATGCGGACTTATCCGAATGTTGCGGACTTAGCCCTATACTGCTCATCTCTTTGAATAGGTATAGTGTAACACCAAAACACG